>CDYZ01051138.1_pt1 | contig 14980 bp, 9 predicted proteins | sample 554921 | NCBI WGS metagenome assembly CDYZ01 (sample SAMEA3182058, study PRJEB8094) | gut metagenome | biome: human; feature: gut; material: Stool; isolation source: human stools | place: Canada | collected 2012-11-26 | reverse complement strand
GAAATAAATATATAAAATATTATGAAATTAAAGAAATACGAGGGTAATCCGATATTGTCGCCTAATCCTGAGAATTATTGGGAAAGTTTAGTTGTGTGTAATCCGGGGGTAATATATGATAATGGCGTTTTTCACATGCTTTATAGGGCGGCCGGAAATGATATAGAACATCTTGTATATATAGGCAAGGCAGAAAGTACAGACGGTATCCATTTTAAGCGTGTTTCGAAAGAGCCGGTTTTTTCACCGGGTAAAGATTCGTTTGATGCTGGTTCAAACGAGGATCCACGTATCGTGAAAATGGGGAGTGAGTTTTTCGTAACATATGCTTTTCGCCCGTATTTTGCTAGTCAATATTGGAAGAATGATTATGATCAGGTGGAAGCGCTGGAACATGATCCGAATGCTCCGAAGTGTTTGAGGGAGAATATCAGTAATACGGCGCTCGCCGTATCGCGAGATATGCTCCATTTTAAGAAAGTGGGGCGTTTGACAGAGCCTTCGTTGGATGATCGTGATGTGATTTTGTTCCCGGAGAAAATAAACGGGAAATATTGGATGCTTCATCGCCCGAAAGATTATGTGAATGCAAACGGTAATTATGGAACAGATTATCCTTCTATCTGGATAAAGAGTTCAGACGATTTGATGATGTGGAATACCGAGAGTAAATTATTGATGAAGGGTGAAGAGGATTGGGAGGTTAAAATCGGGGGGAATACTCCTCCTATTAAGACTGACGACGGGTGGTTTTTGCTTTATCATGGAGTAGATGCGAACTTTACCTATCGCGTTGGCGCCGCTCTTCTCGATTTGAATGATCCGACAAGGGTATTGTATAGAACAAAAGATTTTATTCTTGAACCGGAAACGTATGAAGAGACGCAGGGTTTATATCGTTGGGGGGTAGTTTTTCCGACAGGGGCCGTAGTTAAGGATAATATTTTGTATGTCTATTATGGTGCTTCTGATCAATGGGTGAACTTGGCTACGTGTGATTTTCAAGAATTGATCGATTTCGTGAAATCGAATAGCAGAAAAAAATAAGATACCCCATGGAACTGAATATATCAAATATCGATATAGTTGTCATACTTCTTTTTGTAGTGGGAATCATTTGGTGGGCTCTTAAAAACAGGAAGAATGAAAATGCCAGTGAGTATTTTTTAGCCGGAAAATCTCAAAATTGGTTTGTTGTTGGGTCCTCTTTGTTTGCCGCTAGTGTGAGCAGCTCGACACTTATGGGGCACTCTGGCGAGGGTTTTATAAGTGGTATTGCGGTATTTAATTATAATGTCGGGGCTATATTCGTAATAATTTTTGTGTCGTTATTCTTCCTTCCGTTTTATATTAAATCGGGTATATATACGATACCCGAGTATTTGGGAAGGCGTTTTGATAATCGTTCACGGAAGTATTTTTCGTTCATCACTATTATCGGCAATGTGTTTTTGGATGCCGGAGCTGCTTTGTATACAGGGGCTTTGATTCTGAAAATTATTTTTCCCGAGATAGATATGATGTGGATTATTATAGGAATGGCTTTGATGGCGGGTACTTATACAATTATAGGGGGATTGTCTTCTGCCATCAATGCCGATATGATACAATCCATAATATTGATTGCAGGGTCGGTGTTGCTGTCGATATTTTGTTTTAATTCGGTCGGAGGCTGGGAAAATTTTGTAGAACATTTCCATGATGGAGTTTGGTTAAATTTGATTCGTCCGAATTCGGATACTACGGTTCCCTGGTTTTCCATTTTTTTGTCTATTCCTATTTTGGGATTTTATTTTTGGGGAAATAATCAAGTCATAGTACAGCGAGTTATGTCGGCCAAGACTGTAAATGAGGGTCGATTGGGCTTTTTATTCGTGGCTTTTTTGTACGTGTTTACTTTGTTTATTTTCATAGCTCCGGGAATGGTGGGCAGAATGATCGATCTGTTCGGTGTGGGTGATACGTTGCCCAATGAAATTATAGATGGAAATACATTGCGGGCTCAATATGGAATCGATACGAATGAAGTATATCCTCGATTGATTTTGAAGTTGTTGCCTGTCGGTTTGATTGGTGTGATGATTGCCTGTATGGTTTCTGCTCTGACATCGACTCTGAGTGCGACATTAAGCTCTGTATCTACTTTGTTTACAATGGACTTTTATAAGTCGTGGAGGCCGGAATCCAGCCCCCGGCATTTGGTGCGCGTAGGTCAGTGGACTTCTTTTATTACTTTGGTCGTAGCTGTATTGTGGGCCCCGTTGATCGGTAAGTTTGCATCGTTAGTCGCCTATTATCAAGAGTTCTCTTCTTATCTGGCTCCTCCAATTGTCGGGACGTTTTTAGTCGGCCTGTTTTGGAAGGGTTCTACTCGCAACGGTGCATTTGCCGGTTTAATGTCGGGATTGGCTATGTCGGCATTAATCATGACTTATAAATTCGGATTCGGAGGCGTCGTACCGTTTCACTTTTTGTTGTGGGTTCCCATTTTGTTGATTTTGAGTGTCCTTGTGAATATTATCGTGAGCAAGTGCGATAGGAATAAAGAGACCGATGTCGAAACTTATACATGGAATAAATCCGTTTGGCAAGACGATACGAGGGAATTGAAAACAGTTCCCTGGTATAAAAATTTTAGATACATCAGTATTGCTTTGATTATAATTGCATTATTAGAGTATTGGTGGTTTTTCTAAGAAAAATTATTAACCCGTAAAAATAAATTATCATGAAAAAAATTTTCAATTTAGTTGCTGTGGGAATGGTATTAGCATCAGTGAATGTTAATGCGCAGACCTATGTGAATGAAATGACACAGGCCGATGTGGAGCGTGATTGTTATATCGAAGGTGGTAGTGCTTTGTTCAATGATGCAGCGGATGCCTATTATGGAGATGGTAGTTATGTACAAAAGTCATCGGCTTCTACTCCTACTGCATTTATATTTAATAGAGACATTTGGGGAAATAAAAATTTAACCGGATTCATAGTTAATGTGCTGGTCCCCAATGATCGTATGGATTTCGACCAGTTTATTAAAATCGAGTATTCAACCGATGAGCTGAATTATCAAGAGGTCCCCGACATGAAGGTTGAAAAATCTTATGATGCAGTTTTAGGAAATAACTATTGGATCGATGTTTGGTATCAAGGTGCTTTGCCTGAGGGAGTAAAAGAGATTAAAGTGACGATGGTTGCCAATGAAGAAGTGGCTAACTGGATTCCGTGCTATCGTCGTACAGAAATTTTTTATGAAGGCGGAGACTCGTATGAATATGTCAAACCTCCTTATTTAATGATTGTGCCGACCGAGTTTTCTGTCGACTTTGAAACCGAGAATTATAGCATCGATATGGCGGGTTCCCAAAATGCATCTTCTACGATCGAAGTGGTAGATAATCCTAAAAAAGATGCGGTCAATGGTAGCGACAAGGTGTTGAAGATTGTACAAGACCCAACCGACCCGAATTGGGGGTGGGACAACGCCGATTGGTTTGGTGTAGCCATCGGTTTGTTGTCTGGCGAAGAAGAGCAATTGACCGAGATTACCGAGACCGACGGTCGTTATTTGCATTTCAGTATTTTGAGAAATGAGAATTCTGTATTCGGAATGGAAACTTGGGGTGGTACATGTTCATATAAGAATCAAGAAATTCCATTTACCGGATCGGAAAATTGGCAGGAAGTAGTGATCGATTTAGAAGAATATATTGGGTCTACTTTCAAGCAATTCTATTTCTCTCCGAATGAAAAATTCGGAACCGACAATGTTGCGGTAGCAGAAACTACATACCTCGATAATATCTATATCTCCGATGTCGCTACATCTTCTGGCATAGCCGACAATGTCGTTTCGACATCGAAAGTCTGGGGTGGTAAAGGTGCGCTCTATGTGGAAGGCGAAGCCGGTGAAATGAGTGTATATTCGGTTTCTGGAATGGAAATAGGGAAATATGCGTTGAATGGGTTTTTGCAAATAGATATCGAACGGGGTATTTATTTGGTAAAGATCGGCGATACTACGTCTAAAATTGTAGTCTATTGATGAATTTTGAAAGGTGTACCAAAAAATTCTTTTTGGTACACCTTTCCTTTAAGATAATATAAAAATCGGCGGTAGTTTTTGGCTTGGAGGGAGTTATAGGCTATTTTATTTTTATGGAATGAGAATAAATGGTACTATGTGATAGATACTGTTTGTTTGGATAATATCTGTATATTCGACATTACTTGTAGTCGATGTTTTAAAACCATGCAAATTAGAGGATAATGTCGATGAATTTTCTTGGAGAGGCTGGCAGATATACTGTTTTGTAGCTTGTAAAGTCGGTGATACAGTCTTGAAGAATTTGGCATATTAAAGTTATTATATTGTTTTCGGGTGTGGGATATTAAAGAATTCAAGATGCCTTTATCCCCATATAAATTTAAAATCAAGGAATGATGAAATTATGGCAATTTTTATCTGTTATTTTGATATTGTCGATATCTCCTTTGGAAATATCGGGTCAAAATAATAGTGGTATTGTTTCCGGTAGTGTTTTTAATTCAGGACAAGAACCACTCGTGGGAGTGAGCGTCTTTGTCAAAGGAACAAATATAGGAACGATGACCGATGCAGATGGACGTTTTTCTGTAAAGGCAGAGGACGGACAAAGTCTGGAATTTCGTTATATCGGTTATGACACCAAAGTGGTGACCGTGAATGGTAAAACGATGTCGGTTACGATGTCGGAAAATCAAGTTATCTTAGATGATGTTGTAGTTATCGGGTACGGTACACAGAAAAAAAGCGATTTAACCGGTTCTCTCTCTTCTGTAAAGGGAGAAGATATCGTAAAAACAGGCGACACGAATATTACCCAGTCTCTACAAGGTAAAGCTCCGGGAGTTTATGTCACGTCCAATTCTGGAACTCCGGGGGCAGGAGCTACGATTCGTATTCGTGGTTATGGTTCTATTTCAACCGATTTAACCCCGTTGTATGTCGTGGACGGGCAACCTATGGAAGAGAGCAGTGTGAATACTATTAATCCTATCGATATTGAAAATGTTGAGGTATTGAAAGATGCTTCGGCCACTGCCATTTACGGTTCTCGTGGAGCCAATGGTGTTATTTTAATTACTACGAAGAAAGGTAAATCCGGTAAAACCAGTATCACGTTTGATGCGTCATTCGGTTGGTCAAATGCAATTAATCGAGTGCATATGATGAATAGCGATCAGTTGTATAGCTTTTTGGAAGAGGCGTATGAAAATGACGGAATGCGGATGCCTAGAAATATTACCCGACTTTATCATCTCGATGGAGAAGGCTTGGGCCCTGTCGACGAATATGGCGAACCGACGGATATAAATGTCTATGATACCGATTGGTGGAATGAAACCACTCAAACAGCGTTTAAACACAGCTATAACTTATCGGTCAGTGGCGGTACGGATAAATTGACCAGCCATTTCAGCATAGGTTATTTGAATCAAGAGGGTATTGTAATGACATCGGATTATGAACGTATTACATTGCGTGTGAACAACGAATATAAGTTTAATAAATGGATAACGATCGGTCAGACCTTAGGTGCAGCCTATGTCAAAAGTCATGATTTGAACACTCCGATTAATGAAATATTGTTACCGGATCCGTTTTCACCGATTTATGCCAAAAATGCAGATAAGCAGGATCCTAATTATGAATTTAATAAATATATGGGATCTCAATACAGCTATTATTCGAATCCTGTTGCAAAATTGAACCGACAGAAAAAGGAGCATTTGAATCGTAATATCGACGGTACGGCCTACTTAAATATCAATTTGGGATTAAAGGGTCTGGACTTTAAGACTATGTTGGGTTTTGAGTTACCGGAATATACCTATACCGAGTTTAACCCGTTTTTTGATTTGAGGCCGAATGATACTCCATATAATATGTGTACGAATGTGGAGAGTAAATTTTTGTTGAAAAACAGTGTCGCCAATACGAGTTCTACGGAACTGAATTATACATTTCAAAATACGTTGAGTTATAATAATCAATTTGGAAAACATTCTATTTCGGCGGTGGCAGGTTTCACGTGGGAAGCCTATACCGGTCGTTCTTTTACGGCAGAGCGGTTGAATACGCCGAGCAATTCAGATGCTTTCCAAATCGTGGGAGCCGGGACGAAAGAGGGAACTTCTACGGGTAGCCGTTATGAAAACTATTTGATTTCTTATCTTGGGCGTATAAATTACAACTATGCAGACCGCTATTTGGCGACTGTCAGTGTCAGAGCCGACGGTTCCTCGAAATTTGCACCGGGTAACCGTTGGGGGACATTTCCATCTTTTTCTTTGGGTTGGCGTATAGATCAGGAGGAGTTTTATAAAGATTGGAATCAGAATGTATTGAGTGCGGTTAAACTGCGTGGTGGTTGGGGACAAATCGGGAATCAAAACATTCCTTCGTTCGCTTATGCCGATGTCGTTTCTACTTATGATACATGGGTGTATGGGTTTAACAGCGGTTTGAATCTGTTGAAGGCTTATGCCTCTACATCTAAGGGAAATAAAGATATTAAGTGGGAAACAGTGGAGCAAGGTAATATAGGAGTCGACTTGGGCTTCTTTAAAAACTCATTGACATTGTCGGCTGATGCTTACATTAAGACGACACGGGATATGTTAATGCAGAATCCGTTACCGGGAATGGCCGGTTATCCTACAACCCCGTGGGTGAATGCCGGTTCCGTAGAAAACCGGGGGTTGGAATTTTTGATCGGGTATCAAGGGAAGGTCGGCGACTTCCGTTATTCTGTGAGCGCAAACTTTACTTTCCAAAAAAATAAATTGGTTGAAACCGGAACGAACGATCCGATTTGGGGTACTGTCTCGAAGAACGAAATCGGAGAAGAATTCGGACGCTTTTATGGATATGTTTATGATGGCATTTTCCAGTCGAAAGAAGAGGTTCTCGCCCATGTAGGAGCCGATGGAAAGACTTTGCTTCAACCTCTTGCAGAGCCCGGCGATGCTCGTTTCAGGAATCTTAATGGCGATAATACGCTGGATAGCAATGACCGGGATTATATAGGAAACCCCAACCCCGATGTGATTTATGGAGGAAATATCGAATTGGGATATAAAGGAATCGATTTTGCTCTTTATTTTCAAGGTGTTGCCGGTAATGATATTTGGGTAGGGACAAAAGCTCTTCTCAGGCAGACGAGTATAACGAATTTATTAGCCGAAACTTACACAGATGCGTGGCGGAATCCCGGTGATAAAACCGATGTATTCGGAATTACCAGAAAAGATGACAATGATAATTATAGAAATTCGTCATGGTATGTGCAGAATGGTAGCTTCTGTAAAATAAAAACTGTACAGATTGGCTATACATTCCCGAAGAAAATAGTCGAAGCTACGAAGGTGTTTAGTTCTTTACGATTATATGTGAGCGGAGAGAATCTATTTACATTTACAAAATTCAAATATATGGACCCGGAAGTCCCAAATGGCAATGCTTTGAATATGGGTATAGAGAATTTGGGGTATCCTAATCCTCGCACATTTACAGTAGGGGTCAATGTTCAATTTTAAACGATTACAGTTATGAAACTAAGGTGGAGAATACTATATATATTGTTAGGCTCGTTGTTCCTTCTTCCTTCATGTACAGATGAGGATTTGGATACGACTATGTACGGAGGTCGAGAAGACACGGAATTTTACAATAATCTCGAAGAGATCAATCAAGCATTGACGGCCTGCTATTTCTATATGAAGGATAGTTGGAACGATATGAGCTTGGAGTTGATGTTTATCAACGATTGTGCATCCGACGATTGCGAGAAGGGTGGCAGTGGTCTTACCGATGAGGGGAATATTTATCAGTTGGAAACATTCAATATATTTACGACGAACAGTAAAGTGAGCCAGTTTTGGAACATGGCGTATAGAGCTATTTACCAAATAAATACGCTATTAGACAAAAGCGAAATATTTCGTTCTGCGAATACGGATTTAACGGAAGACGATAAGACGTTGCTTACGCGTTATGAAAATGAGGCGCGTTGGTTACGAGGCGTTTGGTATTTTAATCTGGCTTATTTGTGGGGTGATGTTCCTTTGTTTTTGCATGCCGAACAGCCTGCGGATATATATAAACCCCGGACACCGGTGGCCCAGATTTGGGAACAGGTTATAGCCGATTTTACTGCGGCTACGGCTTTGCCGAAACGGAGCGAGTATTCCGAGGAAGATACCGGGCGCGTTACGAGCGGCGCGGCTTATGCCATGTTGGGGAGGACATACTGGTATAATCGTGATTTTGAGAATGCTTATAAAATGCTCTATGTTCTGGTTGAAGGCGAACAAAAAGGAGAGTATGAATTGGATCCCGATTTTGCGACTCAATGGTTAAACCCAAATTCCAATTTGAGAGAGTCGATTTTTGAGATACAATATGTCACTAATGGAAAGAATTGGGATGCATCGACGGGGTGGAACGGAGTTTGGTTTATTCCCAGTAGCGATGGCGGTTATGGGTTTCATTTACCGACTCAACATTTGTTGGATGCTTTTGACCCGGAGGATCCGCGAATTACTTGGACATTTGTTCGTCAAGGCGACCAATTCGTCGGGAATGATTTTGTGACAGGAGATGCGAATTATCCCAGTCGTTTTTTTGACCGCAAGCATTTTGTCCCCATGAGCGAGACTTTGAATGCGGCGTCTCCGGTCTATCCACAAGATGTAGAAATGACAGTTTATGTCATTCGTTATGCCGATGTCCTGTTGATGTATGCCGAGGCCTGTTTGGAAAAAGGCGATATCGTGGGTGCGAGAAAATATTTGAATCAAGTGAGAAAACGAGCTCGCGAATCCAGCCCGTTGGATGCGAAACGAGTCATTCAAAAGTATGTGCCCGACACAAAGCCGACGTCGTTACCGGACATAACTTCCGATAATGAGGCGGAAGTGCGATTGGCTATTTGGAACGAGCGTCGCTTTGAGTTCGCTTGTGAGGGAATCCGCCGTATGGATTTGATGCAACAGGAACGTTATGGAGAAATTATGACGGCTGTATATAGTAACGGCTATGCGACAGAAGATGTCGATAAGGGACGTTATTATACAAAGGAAAGAGAACTTTTCCCCATTCCTCAAAATGATATAGATTTAAGCCGAGGTGCATTGGTTCAAAATCCCGGATATTAAATCGTCTTTTTTTAGGGAGAGTAAATATTTGATAATTAAGAAAGTAGATAATTGTATATGAAAAGATTGATATATTTGATTTTACTCTTGTTCGGATTGTCCGGTTGCAAGACAGAACAACAGGAGGTTCAGAATCCGATAGTTGTGGATACCGATTTTGTGTTGCAGGAAAACTATTATGGAGGGGCGATGCAATGGGAACCCAATGACCGGGATTCGATGACGGAGGAGCAGTGGGACCGTTTGTTTAGACGAGTCGAATTTATGAAACTGGGGTATATTCGTTGTTGCATAATGCCCTATTTCTACTGTTTCGGTTATGACGGGAACGACCCTATATTGCTTTGGGACATGGATTCGACGAAAGTCGATGCCCGTTGGTATGCTAATTCTCGTCGATTCATGAACAACTTGTATCGTCAGCTTCAATTTTGTAAGGATAACGACATCGATGTGTTGCTTGGAGAGTGGTGGAAGCCGATGAATCCGAATTGGAAACAGGCTGTCCCCGTCGATATGCCTAAGTATACGATAGAATTGGACGATTCCCGATATGCCGTTCAAGTAGCTGAATTGGTTGAATATTTGGTTAAAGAGAAGGGTATGACTTGTATCAAGCAATTTAACTTGGGGAATGAAGTAAATTTGGTGGCCAATGATCCTCGAAACGGTTATTCATGGAAAAAATGGAAGAAATCCATTCTTAATCTACGCTCGGAACTGGATAAACGGGGATTGAATGATATTGAGATCGTGGGACCGGACGGAGGTTATTGGGGAACTGATGTTTGGTTCAATAAGACATTGACCGAATTGGATAGTGTGGTTCCTGTCATCGATTATCATTGGTATATCAATAAAGATTGGACTTTTACGAATCGTGTGGAAGATGAGACACGAATGTTTCGTTTCTTTACACAAATGCAGGACAGCAGCAAAGTGAATATTTGGGGCGAAATGGGTATTCGTGACGGACATAATGAGATGCTTGACCAGCATACGTTGATTCACCAGTGGTGGTATGGAACGTTCGTTGCCGATGCCTTGATTCAAACTTTGCGCTCCGGCTGGTCAGCTGCTGCGGCATGGGGTATGGATGATGCCATGCATTATAAGGACGACCTCGATGAACAGAAACGTTGGGGATTTTGGAATTCGATCGCAGAACAGAAAAATAAACCGGAAGAAGCGAATATACGTCCGTGGTTCTATACGTGGTCGTTGATGTCGCGTAATATCCCGAAAGGGTCGAAAATTTTGTATTCCAATTCTTATAGGACTCAGAATTTGAATGGTGTGGCCGCATTGACTCCGACAGGAGATTTGACATTTGCGATTACAAATACAGCCGATTTTGCGCAGCGTGTAACCGTACAGATTCCTACCGTCGTAAATGATCCGATAATCAATAAATATGTGTATTTCGAGGACGATTATCCGGTCGATACAGCAGGCTTTCCGGTTGTGAAAGAAGTCTTGAAAGATGTCGATCTTCAAAAGGGAATAGTTATCGATTTCCCCGCGAAAGGTTTTGTTCTGTTGACTACGATTGGAGGTAGCAAACCGGAAATCGTGAAAAATGATAAATATATGATGGATCCGATGGAGGGTGTCCAACGTATGTATGATCATTCCGATAATTTGGGATTAAACGGTTTCCCTAAATTCTATGACGAATGTAACACTGCTGCTCCCGATTTCCAGTTCTTCAAAGTTTTGGAGGATTGCGGTACTATTCACCCTTCGACCAATGAAGAACACGCTTATATAACTTATAAGTTCGACGGGTTTAACTATTTTGAAATCAAGGTGTCGGGAGTGGAGACTATAACCGACCGTTTCAAAGTGTACGTTTCGCCGGATAATTGCGAGTGGAGAGAGGTCGAATTGTCGTTTACCGAACCCGAAATGTCTGTTTGGCGTTTTGTCCATTCGACCATAACACCGAAAACAGAACTCGATAATTGCAATTATTTAAAGATTGAAATGCTGCCGAACGGTTATTTCTCCAATACTCGTATTCGTGAAGTGAAAATAGAAAAACGGTGAAATGTTAGTACGGAATATAAAGAGGGCATACTCATTGTGAGTATGCCCTCTTTCTGTTATTACAATCGCTTTGTTATAATGAAAAGGTTCTGTCTTTCATCAGATACAAAGTAAAAAGTGCAGATGTTTACTTTTAATGTCGGTTACGAAAAATCTCGACAGCTCGATAAAATGCATTTATATTTTCAAGGGAGACACCCGGAGGAACATCGCAACCCGTTGAGATAATAAAGTTGTCGAAATCGGTAGTAGCATGCAGCAGTCTCTCCGTTTCGTCGTAGACTTGTTTCGGAGATGACGATTTGAAAATGCCGACCGGATCAAGATTCCCCATAACAATGCGATCGGACGGTACTTGTTGAAGGGCGGAGACGATGTCGCATTGATTACCGAAGTGGAGAGCCCTTGCTCCTGAGTCGATCATGGATTGCGTACAGTGCCCTGTGTTTCCGCAGTTGTGCAATACGAAAAGGAAGTTTTCATCTTGTACGGCCTCGACGATCGGTTTTATATAATTAGTCGAGAATATTGTGGCATCGTCGTTGCTGAGTAACCCGGCGGCAGGCTCGGCCATGATGATACCATCGACTCCTGTTTCTTTCAGAGCCCGAATGTATTTGAGAATAAATTCTGAACATTTTGAGAGTAGTATTTTTGCTAAATCGGGTTCGACGTAAATAGCCATCATCATTTCTGACATATCGTAAAGTCGACCTGCCAAAGAATAAGGTCCGATACAACCTGCAAAGACCGGGCGGTCATTGATTCGTTCTGCCGCAAGTCTGTTTGCTTTCAGATATTCGGGAATACGGGCGGTATCGGTATCGGGAATGCGGAGATTTTCCACTTCGTTCCTGTCGTGAAGCAACCTTTCGGCAACACTGGGTACGTCGTTTTCGGAGAAATGAAGTTTTGCCCCGAAAGCTTCGGCTTCGACGGTAAGGTCCATGATGACTGTCGCCGCATCGGAAGGAGTATTTTCTGACAAGGCGATAATGGCGTCGGCATGTGTCTGGCCGTCGGTAACTGCGGCTTTTACAGTTTTCTCGATGAGCTCGATTCCCGGGTGTGTCATAATGGGAATAGCATATCGTTTATTCCGATTGAGATTGAGTTTCATGATTAAATGATTTTTTAATTCGTTTCTTATAACAGTTGTCCAGTTCGCAGAATTGACAACCGTATTTGTGGGTATCGACATGAAGTCCAGCGCCTATCACTCCGCTGATAGATTTTATAGGATACATCAGGGCACTGCTATTGAGAGTGATTCCGCACACATTATCGGGTAAGAGTGAGAAGAGTAAATTCTGTTCATTCACATGCCACCCGCAATAACCCGGACTAAAACGGTTAGTATGGGGCATTCCCAGCAATTCTGTTTCCACGAACTTTTCCATAATGTCTCCTGTCGCTTCGGCAATGCAACTACCGAGGGTATCCCAGATGAATAATAGCAATGCATCGTCTGCATTCGATAGTTTATTGTGAAAATCTTGATATTCCATACCGGCAGTCGCAGCGAAAAAAACGAATCTTTCGGAGTTTTTCAACAGTGTGGCGATAGTCTGGTTAACGTGAAATATTTTTTGATTACAACATATACAATCCTTGTTTACATACCCGTCGAACATTCGAAAGTAAAAACGAGGTCTTACTATGTTGTTTGCAACGAGGAATAGGTTGTCGACTAAATCCCGAACATTTTTGTCGGGAGATACTGCTCCATACCCCATTTCTATATATACGGTTTCTTTTGTCAAGTTTAGTTCTTCGAACCGCAGTGAATGTTCCATTTCTCTTATTTGTTCAATAATTTTCGGGCGAGAGTTACAGCGGCGTTGGCATTGTCGCTATATCCGTCGGCTCCGATTTCTTCGGCAAATTTCTCACTGAGTGGAGCGCCTCCAATCATGATTTTGACATCGTTTCTGATTCCGGCCTTTTCGAAAGCTTTGATAACTTCTTTCATATAAACCATTGTGGTAGTCAGAAGTGCCGACATACAGACAATGTTCGCTTTGTGTTCTTTGGCGGCTTCGACGAATTTTTCATCGGAAACATCGACACCGAGATTAATTACTTCGAACCCACAGCCTTCCAACATAGAGCTTACGAGGTTTTTCCCGATGTCATGCAGATCGCCTTTAACCGTTCCAATGACAACTTTCCCGAGAGAGATTGTATTTTTGTCATTTTCCATGTAAGGTTTAAGAAGTTCCAAAGCTCCTTTCATAGCCCGGGCACTCATCAACAGGTTGGGAACATAGGCTTTTCCGGCTTCGAATTGAGTCCCGATTTCTTCCATTCCTTTAATCAAATAATCGCTGATCAATGTTTGCGGGTCGATATTTTCTTGAAGCGCTTCTTGGGTTGTACTAACTGCCAGTTCGAGATTCCCTTTTACGATTGCATTATGTAAATCTGAAAGTTTTGCCATTTTCGCTGGATTATTAGAAGTTGATTATTTTATAAGAAGTATTGCCTATTTTAATGAGATGTACTCCATTCTCTGCCGGAATGGAGTAACTTCCGTTTACGTTTTCTGCAAAGTGCAGTAATTTACCGTCGACAGAGAAAAGATAGACAGGCATGTTTTTAACGCCTTCAATATAAATATATCCGTTTTCGGCGGTTACCGAGATGTCGTTGTTTGTTACATATTCGATTCCCGAAACTTCTTCGGCGCTAAATATAAAATTGTCGAAGAAAGAAGTGTCGAGAACGTTCAGCCGGTCTGAATAATTTAGATTGGGATAGATGTCGATGCTTGTAATGATTTGACCGACATGATTCGACAAGTTCAGGCCGTACCTAAACCATTCTCTTTTCTCGTTACAGGAAAAGTGTCCGACAGCTTTTTCTCCCGAAAGGAAATTGACGACTATCTTGATTTCGGATTGTCCTGTCGGGCGGTAATATGAGAAGAACAGGTTGTGGTTACTTTCGGGAACTTGTACAAATGGATATAAATTTAATTGTGCGGACAAGTCTTGATCGGCATCGTTTGTCAATATATTTATTTGGCAGGCTTTATCGCTGGGATTGTTTTCTTGTATTTTGGGATTCGAAGCAATGGAAGACATTATGGAGGAATTGGCCGGAATAACTTTTACAAAAGAATTCAAATATTCGAAGTCGATGTCCAGAATTTGTCGGTATTGTTGGTCGTTGTTTGTTGTAATTTCTTGTAAATCGATAGGGGAATTTTCTGTATTGGATAGAAAGATGTTGTCAAAAATCAAAGATTCGGTGTCGAGAGTGGAAGTCGTCGCTGAATCTCTATAAGGATATATGATGATGTAATCCAGTGTTTTACCGATTAGAGGCGTTAGGTTCAGTTGTAATTCCCTCCATTCTCTGTGAGGAATTTCGAATTCGTAACCCAATAGCCTGTCTTCATTTTGAACATGTAAGGCAATGGCGATTTTTGCCGGTCTACTCCTGTACAACTGAATATTGAGCAGTGGAAAATCTTCACTGATTAGGATTTTATTGAGCGGAAATATAGTACTGAAACAATCTCGGGGATTGTATTCGTCGTTAATTAGAATTTCGGAGTATCCGGCATTGTCGCTGGTATTAGGGTCTCGTTTGCGGGGATTAGAACCTATGTAGGTTCTAATCCCTTTGTTATAGTCGCCGAGAAGCATATACCCGTCTTGCGATTCAAAGTCGATGGTTAGAGTAGACTGTGTTTCGGACGTATTTGTCTCCAACGGTTCTAAGG
>CDYZ01052941.1_pt1 | contig 15100 bp, 8 predicted proteins | sample 554921 | NCBI WGS metagenome assembly CDYZ01 (sample SAMEA3182058, study PRJEB8094) | gut metagenome | biome: human; feature: gut; material: Stool; isolation source: human stools | place: Canada | collected 2012-11-26 | reverse complement strand
ATGAAAAGATGGAATAAATTAGAAAGCAGTGATGATGTCACTGTTGATTAAATATTTAATAATACCAAAAAAAATACAATTATGAAGTTAAAAAAAATGCTGCTCCATGATGAGCATGAAGTGATGAATGTGAGTGAAATGAAACAAGTTGTTGGTGGATATGCAGGAGATAAAACATGTCCAAGTGGTGAAGATGATTTGCAATGTTTTGGTGATTGTACTGTGACTGTTGTAAAAGGAGGAAAAACTTATATTATGGCTGGAACGTGTCATCATTCTGGAATAGGTTCTATTTGTGCATGTGTAGTTGATTAACTTATGATGAAAGTAATAATATTATTTTTATTCCTATCAGTGTTCTCTTTGGGCTATGCCCAAAGAGTTCCTGACAAGAAGCTGTTGATAGCTCCAGCTAAAGAGTATGAGCAACTGACGCTGGAAGTAAAGAGCAGAAGCGGCATCGCTAGATTTCAGGCGACCAGACGGACGGATGGAGTATGGCAGTTCATGATTCCGGATAGTATGTATGAACGTCACAGCTGGATGAGATTGTCGGGAAGCAACCACTCTCTTACAAATTATATTCAAATAGCTAAAGAAGCCAACGTGTATTTCGGAAACTACTCTTTCGTTCCCGATGAAGTGCGAATACTGAATTATATTTCCACAGACTCTATCACTCTTCCGGTCCTTAAAAACGGAGCGGTTATAGAGGAAAACAGAAGGATGGATTATTATCAGACCGACAATCAAGATGAAGAGTTTGAAGCCTATACTGCCTTACTAAAATCACCGGTAACGGTAGGAACAATCATGCCCTATAGAGATACCCATGTGGCGGTGTCACGCATCTATCTTTCCATGCAAAGTATGGGTAAAGACGAGCTGTCGGCTGTCTTTGATTGTCTGTCGGACAGGCAAAAACAAAGTTTGTTGGGAAAAGAGATAGAGCACTATCTGGCGATGAATTTTCCGAGCCTTCAGTTGCCGTCGGCTTCGAACGGTGTGCTCCGGCCGGTCATTGCAGCTCCCGGTAAATTCACGTTGGTCATCTTTTCCGCATCGTGGTGTACCCCGTGCCGCAAAGAGATTCCATTGTTGAAGGAAATCTACAAGGACTTGCATCCGCAAGGACTGGACATGGTGTATATAGCAATGGATGAACCCGAGACAACAAAAGATTGGATGCAGTTAATGAAAGAGAAGTCTATCCCCTGGAACAGCTTTATAGCTGCAACATACTTGGAGAAAGTAAGGGCGTTATTTCCTCACATGGCTTATCCGACATCTTTCCTGGTGTTGCCTGACGGTACTTTTTCGCGAATAGAAATAAGGCAGGAACAAGAACGGGAAAGGCTTTATTCCACTGTGGCTGGCTCGGCAACGGTTCAGTAGTCAGGAAAAGGAAGTTATCAAAACGAGCATTTAAAACAGCAAATTAAAATACAAACTGATGGATTTAAAAAAGATTGCATATACGCTATCACTATTTACTCTCTTTATCTCATCCTGCTCCAAGCAGGATAGGATAAATAATAAAGTGATTCAGGTAGATATATCTACCAGTCAGCCGTTGAATATGGCAGATATAGTGAACCACATTTCTATCATTCCGCTGGAAACGAATGATTCTTGTCTGATAAAACGGATTGTATCCATGCAGGTACAAAACGGTAAAATATTCATAAACAATGACTTGAATAAAGTAATGGTATTCGATGAAAAGGGGAAGTACATCCATAGCACACGTCCGCTCTTAGGACATGGATCCAATGATTATGTTGGGGTGTCTGGCATGTATATAGATGAAAATAGCCACATCGGCATCTATGAGTTGTTTTCTCCTTGGATAAGAGAATATGATGAATCATTAAAACTGGTACATTCTTATCAAATAAATATACCAGATTCCACCCGTTCAGCGAGGGAAATGCGTTCCTATGCTAAACTAACGGAAGATATCTATGTCATCAATGACCCCAAGGATATTTATTTCTATTCGGTGGAACAAGAAAAAATTCTGAAGACCATACATGATGAATATCCTGACTTAATAGGGATTACCTCACATTTCAGATTGGCAAATTACAATGATGCATTGTTCTATTCCTATTCTTATCCTTGCGATACGCTTTATGAGGTAAATAAAAGTACTCTGTCCCTACATCCGGTTGCCATCTATGATTTTAATGAGGAGAGTGTCAATATAAAGGAAATCCCTCAAGATATGCCAATGGATTATTACATGTACTATCTCATGAAAACAGATAAAATTATAGTCTTGGATAAATTTCATTTGCATGATGCGGATATTGGTTATTTCATGAAAGAACAGAATTCCTATTTTGCCTATAAAAAGAAAAACGGGAAAGTGATAGTATTTCAACAGGGAAAAGAATACACATTTCCCATTCCGTCAGCTATTGAGGATAATAAATTCTATTACGCCGCATTGCCGCATAAAGTAAATACATTTATAGACAAAGCTTTGATGGATAAACAAGACATTGAACGTATGGAGAATTTTAGGGATGACGACAATCAAGTTGTAATTTGTTATGAACTTAAATGAGAATGTCGGAGGTATTATTATGAAATTAGAGAAAATGATGCACCACCACAACGAACACAGTAACAACAGAATGATTATGGGAACAAACATTACGAAACAGCGCCTTGAATCGTTGGACGTATTGCGCGGATTCGACCTCTTTTGTCTGGTAGCCTTGGAAGGCATCATGCATCCATTGGCTCATGCCATCGATGCCCCTTGGTTTGATTCCTTCATGTGGAACTTTACCCACGTGGATTGGGAAGGGCTGTCGCCTTGGGATCTGGTGATGCCCCTGTTTATGTTCATGAGCGGTGTATCCATTCCGTTTGCCTTATCGCGCTATCGGGGAGAAGTAGCCAAGGGACAAGCATACAGACGTATATTGAAACGAGTCATCTTGTTATGGATATTCGGTATGATGTGCCAAGGAAACCTCCTTGCCTTGAATCCGGAACGTATCTATCTATATACCAACACCCTTCAATCTATAGCCGTAGGTTATCTAGTGGCATCCCTGTTGTTCCTGAATACAAAAGTCAAGACCCAAATAGGCATTGCCGCCGGATTGCTGTTTGTTTTTTGGGGAAGCATGGAGTTCATCAGTGTAGACGGGTACGGCAACGGCAACTATACCCCGGACGGGAATTTGGCCGAATGGATAGACCGTACTCTATTAGGAAGATTCAGAGATGCGGCCACCGTACAGGACGGCCAAGTGGTCTTCGCACCTTGGTACTGCTATACATGGATATTGAGCAGTCTGAACTTTGCCGTCACCACTCTGACCGGCTTGTTTGCCGGATATATCCTGAAAGACAAAAAACGACAACCGATACAAAAATTCTATCTATTGGCTGTTATCGGTGTGGTACTGGTTGCCACCGGATGGTTGTGTGGCTTCCAGATGCCGGTCATCAAGAAATTGTGGACCAGTTCCATGGTGCTTCAAACCAGTGGATGGTGCTTTTTGCTAATGGCTGTATTTTTTGGGACTATCGACTACAAAGGCTGGTGTAAGCATACGGAATGGCTGAAGGTGTACGGCATGAACTCGATTGCAGCTTACATGCTGGCGTCGTGTATCAGTTTCAACTGCATCGGTTATTCACTGTTCCACGGATTGGAACAATTCTTGGGTGACTATTACCAGGCATGGATAGCCGTAGTGAATGCTGCCATAATTTATGGCATTTTATGGATGATGTATCAAAAGAAAATATTCTTGAAAGTTTAGTATAAACCTTTTAAATTATAAATTATGACATTAATCAAATCTATTTCCGGTATTCGCGGAACAATCGGAGGCCAAGCAGGTGAGGGTCTTAATCCGCTGGATATTGTAAAATTCACTTCAGCATATGCAACGCTGATTCGTAAAACAACTACCAACAAGAGCGATAAGATTGTAGTTGGCCGTGATGCACGCATCTCTGGCGAAATGGTGAAGAACGTAGTTTGCGGTACCTTGATGGGTATGGGTTTTGATGTAGTGAACATCGGGTTGGCATCAACTCCGACTACAGAATTGGCTGTGACTATGGAAGGTGCTTGCGGTGGTATCATATTGACTGCCAGCCACAATCCTCGTCAATGGAATGCCTTGAAGCTGCTGAACGAAAACGGTGAGTTCTTGAATGCAGAAGAAGGTCAGGAAGTGCTCCGCATCGCTGCTGCTGAAGAATTCGACTTTGCCGACATCGACAACTTGGGCAACTATCGCGAAGACAACACTTACGATGACAAGCACATCGAAGCTGTCTTGTCATTGAAGTTAGTGGACGTGGAAGCTATCCGCAACGCCAAGTTCAAGGTGGCTATCGACTGCGTGAATTCGGTAGGTGGTGTAATCCTTCCTAAGCTGTTGGAACGCTTGGGCGTGGAAAAAGTAGAAAAACTTTATTGCGACCCGACTGGTGACTTCCAGCACAATCCGGAACCATTGGAAAAGAACCTTGGTGACATCATGGGCTTAATGGCTAAGGGTGGTTACGATGTAGCTTTCGTGGTTGACCCGGACGTTGATCGTTTGGCTATGATTTGCGAAGATGGTAAGATGTACGGTGAAGAATATACTTTAGTAACAATAGCCGATTATGTACTGAAGCACACTCCAGGCAACACTGTTTCTAACTTGAGCTCTACACGTGCTCTCCGCGACGTAACTCGCAAGTACGGTTGCGAATACAACGCTTCTGCTGTAGGTGAAGTGAATGTAGTGGCCAAGATTCGTGCTACTAACGCTGTAATCGGCGGTGAAGGCAATGGAGGTGTCATCTATCCGGAAAGCCACTGTGGTCGTGATGCTTTGGTAGGTATTGCTTTGTTCTTGAGCCACTTGGCACACGAAGGTAAGACCGTAAGCGAGCTCCGTGCAACTTATCCTCCTTATTTCATTGCGAAGAACCGCATCGACTTGACTCTTGAAACTGATGTGGATGCTATCCTTGCTAAGGTGAAGGAAATGTACAAGGACGAAGAAGTGAACGATGTCGACGGTGTGAAGATTGACTTCCCCGATAAGTGGGTTCACCTTCGCAAGAGTAATACCGAACCGATTATTCGTGTATATTCTGAAGCTTCAACCATGGAAGCAGCCGATGAAATCGGACAAAAGATAATGAATGTAGTTTATAGCTTGGTAAAATAATTTATTAATTAATGAGACCCAGTTCTATGTTCTCACTTTAGAGATTAATTCAATAATTTAATCTATTGATTATGAATTAGAAGATTTTTTGATATGGTTTTAATTCTTAAAAAAACATCGTGTCTTTCTTTACATATCATATGTATTATATGGCTATCAGTGTTTTGAGAAATATATGATTGTTATTTTAAGAAAAAAGCTAGAACATCAAACTGGATACCCTATTTATTAATCTTAAAGACTAATTTAAATATGAAATTGAAAAAAATCTTAGCTGTGGCATTGCTGGCAGTGTCGGCCATGGGATTCCAGATTGCAAATGCACAGTCGTTGTCACCTTCTACCAAATGGCATTGGGATAAGGGTACTATCGTGATTGACACGCCGGAACGTCCTGCCGGTCAGGAACACGTTTTGGGTTTGACAGCCGCTCCTGTCAAGACCGTACGTATCGGTTTTGTGGGGTTGGGTATGCGTGGCCCGTCGGCAGTGATCCGCTTCTGCCAAATTCCCGGGGTGAAAATCGTTGCGCTCTGTGACTATGAGGAAAAGCGTGCCGAAGCACAGCAGCGTCATCTCTGCAACGCAGGTTTGGCTCCGGCTGCCATCTATTATGGCGAAAAGGGATATGAAGAACTCTGCAAGCGTCCGGACGTGGACTTGATTTACATCGCAACAGACTGGAACCACCACTTCCCCGTAGCCAAGTGTGCAATGGAAAACGGCAAGCATGCGGCCATCGAAGTCCCTTCGGCCATGAACCTTGAACAATGCTGGAACTTGATTGACTTGTCTGAAAAGACCCGTCTCCATTGCTTCATCCTTGAAAACTGCTGCTACGATGACTATGAAATGAAGTCGTTGTTAATGGCTCAGGACGGTGTGTTCGGTGAAGTGATCCGTGCGGAAGGCGCCTACATCCACGAATTGTCTGAATTTTGGAAGTATTATTGGAAAGACCCGAATGACAATGACAAGGACAACCTGCATTGGCGTATGAAGTACAACATGGAAAACCGTGGCGACCTCTATGCCACTCACGGCCTTGGCCCTGTGGCACAATGTATGGACATTCACCGTGGCGACCGCTTCACTACCTTGATTGCCATGGATACAGAAAGCTTCGCAGGTAAGGAATGGGTTAAAAAGAACACAGGCAAGGAATCGGAGGAATTCCGTAACGGTGACCACACTACCACCTTGATGCGTACAGCCAAAGGTAAGGTAGTGGAAATCCAGCATAACGTGATGACTCCGCAACCATACAACCGTCTGTTCAAGCTCACCGGCACCAAGGGCTATGCCACCAAGTATCCGACAGAGGAATTTGCCATTGCAGGCGATGCACTTACAGGTACAGACGCTCCGAAGATGGACAACATCAACGCCCACGGTTTCTTGAACGCGGAACAGAAGAAGGCATTGATGGAAAAATATCGTCACCCGATTTTGGAGAAGTATGCAGAAAAGGGACGCCACTTGGGACATGGTGGTATGGACTATGTGATGGACTCCCGCCTGGTTTACTGTCTGCAACATGGCTTGCCACTCGACATGGATGTGTATGATATGGCAGAATGGTGTGCTTTAGGCGAACTTGGCGCTATCTCAATGGACAACAACTGTGCTGCCGTCACATTCCCTGACTTTACCCGCGGATACTGGAACGAAGTGAAGGGTTATACCCACGCTTATGCCACACCGGCACAGGAAGCGGAACAGGAAGCATATGCAGACGCTTATACTGCCGCCCAAAAGGAAGCTGTTGCCAAGTTGAAACTTTGGGAACTTTACGATGCCGCCAAAAACGCGGAAGGAAAGACTAAGACCGGTGCAACCAAGAAATACGAAAAAGCAGCCGTCAGACTTGACAGTCAAATTGAAAAGATTTTAAAGGCTAAAAAGTAATCTATTGAAAATGAAAAAGATATTTCAATTGGCAATCATGGCGTGTACGGCATTGTCCGTACATGCCACCGACTATACCTGTGGGCTTTCCATCTGGTTCGACACCCCCAACACGTTAGTCAATAAAGCCGTCTGGTTCGGCAATACCCCGGATATGTGGAAAGGCGAAAACAAACCGGAATCGACCGGTGATACCGCGACCAATCCGGATGCAGGTTGGGAATCACAATCGCTCCCTATCGGTAATGGCAGCTTGGGCGCCAATATCATGGGTTCGGTAGAGGCGGAACGTATCACCTTCAATGAAAAGACCTTATGGCGTGGCGGTCCGAACACCTCGGCGGGAGCGACAGCTTACTGGAACGTGAACAAGCCATCAGCCCATATCCTGGATGAAATCCGTCAGGCTTTCACCGACGGTGATGAAAAAAAGGCGACGCTACTGACGCAAAAGAACTTCAACAGCGAAGTACCTTACGAATCGTGGAAAGAGAAGCCATTCCGTTTCGGAAACTTTACCACTATGGGAGAATTTTATATAGAGACAGGGCTTAGTACCATTGGCATGAGCGGCTACAAGCGTATCCTGTCTTTGGATTCAGCCTTGGCTGTCGTACAATTCAATAAAGACGGGGTGGCTTATGAACGTAATTACTTCATTTCTTACCCGAACAATGTGATGGCCATCCGCTTCAAGGCAAACAAACCGGGCAGGCAAAACCTGGTCTTCAGCTATGAGCCGAATCCGGTTTCTATCGGAAAGATGGAAACTGACGGTAACAACGGGTTGGTCTATACCGCACGTTTGGACAACAACCAGATGAAATATGTCATCCGTATCCATGCAACAGCCAAGGGAGGTACACTTTCCAACCAAAACGGCAAGCTGAGTGTAGACGGTGCGGACGAAGTGGTATTTCTGGTAACAGCCGATACCGACTATCAAATCAACTTCAATCCGGATTTCAATGACCCGAAGGCATACGTGGGCGTGAATCCATCAGAAACTACGGCTACATGGATGAAGGATGCGGCGGCATTGGGTTACGATACTTTGTTTGACGCACACTATAAGGATTACGCTTCCCTGTTCAACCGTGTATCCCTGTCATTGAACGGTGGCGGAAAAACAGACAACATTCCGACCCCACAACGCTTGAAGAATTACCGTAAGGGAAAGCCCGATTTCTATCTGGAAAGATTGTACTACCAATTCGGACGTTACCTGCTGATTGCAAGCTCGCGTCCGGGAAACCTGCCTGCAAACCTGCAAGGTATCTGGCACAATAACGTAGACGGACCATGGCGGGTGGACTACCACAACAACATCAACGTACAGATGAACTATTGGCCGGCAGGTTCCACTAATCTGGCAGAATGTACCTTGCCTTTGATTGACTTCATCCGGACATTGGTGAAGCCGGGTGAAAAGACAGCACAAGCTTACTTCGGCGCCAGAGGCTGGACCGCTTCCATCTCGGGCAACATCTTCGGCTTTACAACTCCACTAGAAAGTGAGGATATGTCGTGGAACTTCAATCCGATGGCCGGTCCATGGTTGGCTACCCATGTATGGGACTATTACGACTATACCCGTGACAAGCAGTTCTTGAAGGAAACCGGTTATGGCCTTATCAAGAGCAGCGCCCAATTTGCCGTGGACTATCTCTGGAAGAAGCCGGACGGAACGTATACAGCGGCTCCATCCACTTCACCGGAGCATGGTCCAATAGATCAAGGGGCCACTTTCGTTCATGCCGTTATCCGCGAAATCCTTTTGAACGCCATTGATGCATCGAAAGTATTGGGCGTAGACAAAAAGGAACGCAGGCAATGGGAAGAAGTGTTGGAAAATCTCGCTCCATATCAAATAGGCCGTTACGGTCAGTTGATGGAATGGTCGAAAGATATTGATGACCCGAAAGACGAGCACCGCCATGTAAACCACTTGTTCGGCTTGCATCCGGGACACACCCTTTCGCCTATCACTACGCCTGAACTCGCCAAGGCCTCGAAGGTGGTCTTGGAACATAGAGGTGATGGAGCTACAGGCTGGAGTATGGGATGGAAACTCAATCAATGGGCACGACTCCATGACGGAAATCATGCTTACAAACTTTACGGGAACCTTCTGAAGAACGGAACACTGGATAACCTTTGGGACACACACCCTCCTTTTCAGATAGACGGTAACTTTGGTGGTACAGCCGGTGTTACCGAAATGTTGATGCAGAGTCACATGGGATTCATCCATCTACTCCCGGCCCTTCCTGATGCTTGGAAAGACGGTGAAGTGAAGGGACTCTGTGCAAAAGGTAACTTTGAAGTGAATATCCGTTGGAAAAACGGAGAATTGGAAGAGGTGGTTATTCTCTCCAAAAATGGAGGCATTTGCGAAATTAAATATAAGCATGCAAGCATTAAGTTAAAGACAACAAAAGGCAAAACATATTGCTTGACCAATAAGAACGGCGAATTAGTATTGTTTGATTGTTAATTAATTCAAGTTTCGCAAGTTCAACTTGCAAGTTTTAATTTGTAAATATGATTCATTTCTTCCGATCTGTTGATAATAGCCTCATAGATGTCCTCATCGTTTAATCCGAAGAGTGTGGCTATTGCTATGACCATTTCTTGAAGAACGCCCCAAATACGGTCAATAACGGACAGTTCCAAAGAATCTTTGGACACAGCTTCAAAGAGTTTCCCATTGTCTTATATGCTGTAAATCTCTTTGTAACAGAGAGAATGTTATACTGCAATGCAATCAGGGAAGTGGCGGCAATCTGCAAAGCAAAGTTACAGGATGCAACGGTTCTGTACATGGAAATATACTCTTCCGATGTTCTCGGTACGCCTCCCGGTTTTGGGATAGTCGTATCATCCACAATCAGACAGGCGTTATTGTAGCCGATTTACAGATAACCGATAAAAGAGTGAAATTTACTAATCAACCTATATCATGAAAAAACAATTCTTATCACTGACCTTGTTCCTGTTCACAATGATGGCAGGAAGCAACGCCCAGAGCAGACAAGGATATACCTACAGTGTACCGTCTGCCCCTTGGGAAGAATCATTCGGCAACCACCGCGCGGTGTTGCAGGTAGACCAACCGGACGAAGTGACCGCACTGGAGTTTGAATGGCGGCGCCCGGACAAGGACGTAGACCGGAAACGCTATCTGATAATCCATGCCGAAACCGGAGACACGGTGCCCAACATCAAACGACTGGAGGTGACGGACGATCATTGCAGACTGCTCTTCGGACCCGTTACCCAAAAGGGTACGTACTACTTCTATTATCTGCCCTATCAGGTGCATCCGGGTGGAGGATTCTATGGCAGGGGCTACTATCCGCCTGAGAAAGCACCGCAACCGGAATGGGTCGCACAAGTCGCAAACCGCAAGAAGGTGCGCACCGCCAAGATAACGAAGGTGGAGGCACGCACGCAGTTCGACAGCTTCTACCCCATGGAGGTGACCAGTACGGCGGACGAACTTAAGAAATATACCGCCGGACAGAAGGAGGCTTTCTACTTGTTCCCCGAAGACCGGAAATATCCCATCCGCATGCGTGAGGACATCCCAGCCAAGTGGCTGGACATCAAGCAGGGAGCTGGATTCACGGGTACAGCCGCCCCCAACGAGTATTATACGTTCCAGATAGGTCTGTGGGCGGCCGCAACGGACGTGAAGCAGATAAGCTACCGGGCTTCTGACCTGAGATGCGGTACGGAAGTGCTGCCGGCAACGACCATCACCTGCTTCAACACCGAAGGGGTGGACCCCTACGGAAAGGCTTTCCGCAAGGAGGTGAACGTGGCGCAGGGAAAAGTACAGGCTTTGTGGTTCGGAGTGGACATCCCGCAACAGGCGCGGCCGGGAAAGTACACGGGCAGCATTGAGATAAAGGACGGCAGCGGCCGGATGAGCCGGGTGCCCGTAACCATCCGAATAGAAGGCAACGCCTTGGCCGACCGGGGGGACAGCGAGCCGTGGAGGCACAGCCGCCTGAGATGGCTCAACTCTACACTGGGACTGGCTGACACACCGACATTGCCCTATACGGACCTGACGCTGGAAGGCAATCGGATAAACTGTCTGGGACGGAGCGTGGAAGTGAACGAGACTTCTTTCCTGCCCGCACAAATCACCTCGTGGGGCAACGAAATGCTGGCACGCCCCATGCAGTTGATTATAGAAACCACGGAAGGAATAAAAAGACTGTCCGCCACTCCGACGGTGGATGAAAGCACGGGCGGACACGTGGCAGGCACCTGGCAGGCAGCGGACGACGAATTGAGCGTGACGGCCCGGGGCATCATGGAGTTTGACGGATGGATGAACTATACCTATACGCTGACACCCAAGAAGGACCTCACGGTAAAGGATGTCCGGCTGGAGATGGCGATGAAGAATGAGGTGGCCTCTTATTTCCTGGGCGCGGGACTGCCCGGACAGGACATGCCGCAAACCTACGAAGGCAAATGGGACGCACCTGAGAAGACCGTGAACCACTTCGGTGTGTCGCTCACCACGGACAAACAGCAGCAATGGCTATGGCCTTTCGACAGTTTCTGGATGGGGAACGCCCATGCCGGCATACACTGCGAACTGCGCGGAACCACCTACAGCGGCCCGCTGCTGAACTCCTACCGTCCGGCTTATCCGGACAGCTGGAACAACCGGGGTAAGGGCGGCTTCCGGATAAATCAAGGAACGGACGCCACCACCGTGACCTGCTACAGCGGCGAACGCCTGCTGAAAGCCGGCAGCCCCATTGACTATGAGTTTGCCCTGCTCGTCACACCGGTGAAACCGATAGACCTGAAAGGACAGTTCACCAACCGCTATTACCACAACGGCAACAAGCCCGTCCCCACGGATGAGGATGTGAAGGCCGGTGTGCGGATTATCAACATCCACCACGCCAATGAATACAATCCGTTCATCAACTATCCGTTCCTCACCGTGGACAAGATGAAGGACTTCACCCGGAAATGGCACGAGAAGGGATGCAAGGTGAAACTGTATTACACCTTGCGTGAGCTGACCAGCGCCGTGACCGAGATATGGGCCATCCGCAGCCTAGGTGACGAGATTCTGCAGGACGGAAACGGTGGCGGATTCCCCTGGTGTCGGGAACATCTGGTGACGGGATACACGCCACAGTGGTACCAGCATTTTGACCATACGGACGATACGGGCATCGTGGCCGACGCCGCTATCCTGACTTCCGAATCGAACTCACGCTGGTATAACTATTATGTGGAGGGACTGCGTTGGATGGTGGAGAATATGGACATCGACGGCATCTACTTGGACGATGTGTCCTACGACCGCCGCATCCTGAAACGTATGCATCGCGCCATGGAAAGCGTGAAGCCGGGATGTATCATCGACCTCCACTCCAACACCGGATTTTCCAAAGGTCCGGCCAACCAATATGCTGACTTCTTCCCTTATATAAATAAGGTATGGTTCGGCGAGAGCTTCCTCTATGACAAGATGACTCCCGCCAACTGGCTGGTAGAGTCCTCGGGCATTCCGTTCGGACTGACCGGCGATATGCTCTACCGCGGCGGAAACAAGTGGCTGGGTATGCAGTATGGCATGACCGTACGCCACCCCTGGGAAACGGAAGGCGTCATCTGCGACCCGCGCATCGTATGGAAAGTGTGGGACGACTTCGGTATTGCCGATGCGGAAATGTTGGGATTCTGGGAAAAACGACCTGCCGTCACCGCTTCCGATGCTGCCGTCAAGGTAACGGCCTACCGCAAGGCCGGCAAGGTGCTGTTGTCCATAGGCAACTATTCGGACGAGGTGAAGAATGTGCGGCTGTCCTTCGACTGGAAGCAGCTGGGACTGGAAGGCGGCAAGGTGCAGCTGACCGCTCCGTATGTGGAAGACTTCCAGCCTGCCACCCAATGGGGTGCGGACGGCGAAATAGCCGTACAGCCCCGCAAGGGATGGCTGATTTATGTACAGGAAAAGAAATAAGGACGCGGTGACAACGACCGGGTCTGCATAGACTTCTTTATCCGTCCGGCCTCGCATAACTGGTTGCGAGGCCGGACTTTTTTTGACTGATAGGCATTCAGCTAGCACAGCTCTTTCATTTAAGCTATAAATAGTTTTCATGAGGGCATAAAAAAGTATAGGTTTTTCTGTTGCAGAAAAATGAACATTTTACCATTCTTGGGGAAAAGGTGCATAAATCGGAGAATCCCCAGCCACTTTCCGAGAGCCGAAAGGCTCTCAAACTGACCGTTCGGTCCTTAAAAAACGGATTATCCCCAGCCATTTTGAGCCTTTTTTGAAAGAAAACGGCACATATCCGGTACAAAAAACGGAGCATTGCCAGCCAGTGGCCTCTAAAAACTGCTGATAGTTGGTTCGTGCCAATAAGGAGATTATCCGTTTCATTTCCGTTACATTAAGTGTGATTATTGGGGTATGATAAAAATAGGAGAGAAAGGAAAGACCACTTATGTTTTTGAGTGGAAATGTTTTACCGTTCCTGCGTTAATTAAATCGCTTGTCAAGCGCGGTCACAAAAAGTATAGCAGAAAACTCCATTATTATATAACTGCTGATGTGACTTTTGCCGATACTCCCGTACTGCATCTATTCTTCGTGAAAAGAAGTAAGAACGGTGTATGGAACGGCTTGATTACAACCAATACTGTACTTGATTTTTTTGAAGCTTACAGAATTTATTCCCAAAGATGGACTTTGGAAGTTTTTAAGGAATGTAAAGGATTGCTGGGACTAGGCAAATGTCAAACCTTCAACTTTGCTTCGCAGATTGCCGCCACTTCCCTGATTGCATTGCAGTATAACATTCTCTCTGTAACAAAGAGATTTACAGCATACGAGACAATGGGAATACTGTTTTGATGCATTTCTCATTTTTCCGTCCTTTTTTTAAGTATCTAACGTGAATTCAATCCGATAACTCGCCTGTGACCGGGAACAGGAAATGTCATTATGGAGAAAAGCGATCTCCGGAGCTTTCTTGGGGGCGGTTTGGCGGCGTTTCCGCCGTTAAACCGTCCGGTTTTCGTTTAACGAAAACACAACTTGCTGTCCGCAGGAGCGGACCACGTTTTGAATATCACGCTATATCCTGATAATGCTATAAAGCCTTTTGTCAGGGGAAAAACACATATGTTTTTTGCCAGTTTTTCCGTATTTTCGGTCTTTTGAAGACAAATACTTCATATCGGCTATATGGTTATTTGCGATAGTACTATAACCATATAGCCATATAAGAAAGAACCGGAGGTGAAATATCATTGATTGGCAGTATAATTCACCTATTTTTGGGAAATGTCTTCCCCATAGTCTTTAATTCGCTATATCACTATCGGCGTAGCTTCGCCTATCCCAATATCACGTCCTATACAACTCGCCATATCATGATATATTACAATCCGGCTAACCCGTTATACCGCTATCAGCATAACCCGGTCTATCCCTATTCCGATATCATGTCCTATGCGACTCGTCATATCACGATATATCACTATTCGGTTAACCCGTTATACCGCTATCAGCATAGCCCCATCTATTCCTATTCCGATATCACGCCCTATGCGGCTTATCATATCATGATATACTCCTATCCGGCTGTTACGATATATTGTCGCCTTTTGTCATCCTGAACTTGCGGCTGATAAGATTCAGAAACCTCAAATAAGGACTTTTAGCCTAAGATAAAGTAAGCTAATAGCATGATAATAAGGCTCTTATAATTACGACTTCTCCTATAAAAGCATTACCTTAGTAGTGTAATAATAAAGGAGTTAATAAGTTATGAACGAGCAAATTAGAAGCATTTTAGCACAAGAGACAACGAAGACAAGCAAGATCCAGCAGCTGTTCCTTCTGGGGGTTCCCCGTGCGGAAATCGCGAGGATGGTGACCAACGGCAATTACGGTTTTGTAGTGAACGCCCTGCGCCGGATGAGGGAACGTGAGG
>CDYZ01026618.1_pt1 | contig 15130 bp, 9 predicted proteins | sample 554921 | NCBI WGS metagenome assembly CDYZ01 (sample SAMEA3182058, study PRJEB8094) | gut metagenome | biome: human; feature: gut; material: Stool; isolation source: human stools | place: Canada | collected 2012-11-26 | reverse complement strand
CTGGCGATCACCGACCACGGTGTCATGTACGGCGCGGTCGCTTTTTACAAGGCGGCGGTCGCTGCCGGCATCCGGCCGATCATCGGCTGCGAGGTCTATGTTGCCCCGCGCGGCATGACCGACCGCGTCCACGGTGTGGACGATGCGTATACGCACCTCGTGCTGCTCTGCCGCGACGAGACCGGTTACCACAACCTCTGCTATCTTGTGTCGGCGGCGTTCGAGCGCGGGTTTTACGGCAAGCCGCGCATCGACTGGCCACTGCTGCGTGCGCACGCCGAGGGACTCATCTGTCTGAGCGGCTGCGTCGCGGGCGACATTCCGCGCGCGATTTTGCGCGGCGATTATGAGGCTGCCAAGGCGCGCGCCGTGGAGCTGCAGGAGCTGTTCGGCGAGGGGAACTTCTACCTCGAGCTGCAAAACCACCGCATGACCGATGAGGCGCGCGTGCGCGCGGCGCTGCTGCGCATCCACCGGGAGACGGGCATCCCGCTCGCGGCGACGAACGACGTGCACTATATCAAAAAGCAGGATGCCTACGATCAGGATGTTCTGCTGTGCATCCAGACCGGGCAGACGCTCGACAGCCCCGAGCGCCTGCGCTTTCCGAACGACGAGTTCTATCTCAAGAGTGAGGCGGAGATGCGCGCGCTCTTTGACGAATATCCGGACGCCGTGGAAAACACGCAGCGCATCGCAGACCGCTGCCGGTTCGATTTCACCTTCGGGCACTATCACCTGCCGCGTTTCCTGCTCCCGGAGGGGGAGACGGACTCCGACGCCTATCTCACGAAGCTGTGCGAGCGCGGCTTTACCCGCCGCTACGGCGACCGGCCGGAGGTGCACGGGCGCATGGAGTATGAGCTCGATATGATCCGGCGCATGGGCTTTGTGGACTATTTTCTCATTGTCAGCGATTTCATCGGCTACGCCAAGCGCCAGCGCATCCCCGTCGGTCCCGGGCGCGGCAGCGCGGCCGGGAGCGTCGTGTCCTACTGCCTCGGCATCACGGACGTCGACCCCGTGCAGTATAACCTCTACTTCGAGCGCTTTCTCAACCCCGAGCGTGTGAGCATGCCGGATATCGACGTGGACTTCTGCGTGCAGCGGCGCGGGGAAGTGATCGACTACGTCATCCGCAAATACGGCGCCGACCACGTGGCGCAGATCGTCACCTTCGGCACGATGGCAGCGCGCGCCGCCGTGCGCGATGTCGGCAGGGTCATGAACCTGACCTACGCCGAGACCGACGCCGTGGCCAAGGCCATCCCCGGCGGCATCAACACCACGCTCGACGAGGCGCTGCAGCAGTCGAAGCCTCTGCGCGCGATGTATGACGGCGACGAGCGGCTGCACCGGCTCATCGACACCGCCCGCGCCATCGAGGGCATGCCGCGCCACGCGTCAACGCACGCGGCGGGCGTGGTCATCACCGAGCAGCCGGTGTACGCCTATGTGCCGCTGGCAAGCAATGACGGCGCGCTCGTGTGCCAGTATCAGATGACGACGCTCGAGGAGCTCGGTCTGCTGAAGATGGACTTTCTCGGTCTGCGCAACCTCACCGTGCTCGAGGACGCGGCGCGCCGCGTGCGCCGCCGCGTGCCGGAGTTTCAGGTCGAGCGCATCCCGCTCGACGATAAGAAGACGTTTGATATGCTCGCCGCCGGGCGCACCGTCGGCGTGTTTCAGCTCGAGAGCGCGGGCATCACCTCCGTGTGCATGGGTCTGCGCCCGCGCAGCATCGAGGACATCACCGCCGTCATCGCGCTCTACCGTCCGGGCCCGATGGAGAGCATCCCGCGCTTTCTCGCCTGCTCGGCGCATCCGGAGCGCATCACCTATCAGCACCCCCTGCTCGAGCCGATCCTCGCCGTGACCTACGGCTGCATCGTCTATCAGGAGCAGGTCATCGAGATCTTCCGGCAGCTGGCCGGGTTCTCGCTCGGTCAGGCGGACATGATCCGCCGCGCCATGTCAAAGAAAAAAGAGGCCGTCATCACGGCCGAGCGCGCCGCCTTCGTGCATGGCGACCCGGCGCGGAGCATTCCCGGTGCGGTGGCCAACGGCGTGCCCGAGCAGACCGCCAACGCGATCTATGACGAGATCCTTGCCTTTGCAAGCTATGCCTTCAACAAGGCGCACGCGGTGTCCTATGCCATCGTGTCTTACCGCACGGCGTATATGAAGCGCAACTACCCGCACGAATACATGGCGGCGCTGCTGACCTCCGTGCTCGACAACACACCGAAGGTCACGGAGTACATCGCCGAGTGCCGCGAGCTGGGCATCCGCCTGCTGCCGCCGGACATCAACGCGTCCGACGCCGACTTCACCGTGGAAAACGGCGACCTGCGCTTTGGTCTCGTGGCCATCAAGGGCGTGGGGCGCGGACTCATTCAGGCGCTCATGCGTGAGCGGGAGATCGGCGGACCGTTCACGGCGTTTGACGAATTCTGCCGCCGCATGAACGGACACGATCTCAACCGCCGCGCCGCCGAGAGCCTCATCCGCGCCGGCTGCTTTGACCGCATGGGCTATAAGCGCAAGGCGCTCATGCAGTCGGTCGACCGCGTGCTGGGCGGCGCCGCGAGCGAGAGCCGCATGAACCTCACCGGCCAGATGAACCTCTTTAGCACGCCGGATGACGGGGGAGAACCTGCCGACACGACGCAGCTCGTGCTGCCGGACGTGGAGGAGTTCACCCGCGCCGAGCTCATGGCCATGGAGCGCGAGACCACCGGTCTCTATCTCACCGGCCACCCGATGGACGCGTACCGCACCCTTGCGCAGCAGGCGAAGGCCGCGCCCATGGGCGACATTCTGGCGAGCTTTCACGCGCCGGATGCCGCCCCGCACCGCTACCGCGACGGGCAGCGTGTGGTCATCGCCGGCATCTGTACCGCCAGCCGCGAGCGCGCCACGCGCAAGAATACGCGCATGGCCTACCTCCAGCTCGAGGACGACAGCGGCAGCATGGAGGTCATCGTCTTTTCGCCTGCGCTTGATGCCTGCCGCGACCTGCTCGCGCAGGAGACGCCTGCGCTGTTCGTTTCAGGGCGCATCTCGACGCGCGACGAATCTGACCCTCAGCTCGTGGCGGATCAGGTCCTGCCGCTGACGGAGCAGGGGCTCGCGACCCTGCGCACGCCGCCGCGCCGCGACCCGCCGCCCCGGCCCGAGGCACCGCCGCGGCACCGGCTCTGGGTGCGGCTGCCGGATAAGGAGCACCCGGCCGTCAGGCGCATCGAGCTGATCCTGCAAATGTTCCCCGGCGACGAGCAGCTCGTGCTCGTCTTTGAGGACACAGGCCGTCGCGCCGCTGCGCGCTGCTGCGTGCATCCTGCGCTCGTCGAGGAGCTGCGATCCCTCGCGGGGCAGGGAAACGTCGCCGTCACGGAGGAGAAAACGCGTTGACGCGGCGAGCATTATATGGTATACTAATCGCTAATTTATTTCCCGCCCCGGATAGGCACCGGGCGGGGAGACAACTCAGGAGTGTGATGATCCGCAATGGACGCTGGCCCTAAGCAGGATTTATGGAATCTTTTGCCTGTTATCATCGTGCTGCTCCTTGGTGCGGCCTATTTCGCCATCATGGAGACAGCCTTTTCATCCGCGAGCCGCATCCGGCTCAAAGCCGCCGCTGACCACGGCAACCGCCGCGCTGGTCAGGCGCTGTACGTGCTCGATCACTTCGATCAGGCGATCACGACGCTGCTGATCGGCACGAATATCCTGCACCTGACGATCGCGACGATCGTGACCGTGGCCGTACAGCGGGTGTGGGGCATGTGGGCGGTCACCGCCGCGACGCTGGTCACGACCGTGGTCGTGTTCTTCGCCGGGGAGATGCTGCCGAAAAGCATCGCCAAGAAATACGCAGAGCGTCTGGCCATGGCCACGGCGCGTTCGCTGCGGTTTTTCATGGTGCTCTTTCATCCCCTGTCCGTGCTGCTCACCGCCATCGGCAACGCTGCCGCCCGCTGCATCCGCGGCGAGCCTGCCGTGACCGTGACGGAGGATGAGCTGGCCGATATCATTGAGAACATGACCGACGACGGAGAGCTGACCGCCGAGCGCGGCGAGCTCATGAGCTCGGCACTCTCGTTTGCCGAGGTGCCGGTCGAGAGCGTCATCACGGCGCGTGTCGACGTCGCCGCCGTGGATGTGGACGACCCGCCGGAGGAGATCCTTGCCTACGTGCGCGAGCAGCGCCACAGCCGCCTGCCCGTGTACGCCGACAGCGTGGACAATGTCATCGGCATCCTGCAGATCCGCAAATACATCAAGGCCTGCATCAAAGCCGGCGGCAAGGCCGTGGATATCCGTCCGCTGCTCGACGAGCCGGTGTTCGTGCACCAGAGCACGCTCATCGCCGAGGTGCTGCCCGAGCTCAGCCGCCGCAAGGCAAATCTCGCCATCGTCACCGATAACTACGGCGGCACGCTCGGCATCGTCACCGTGGAGGACATCGTTGAGGAGCTCGTCGGCGAGATCTGGGACGAGGACGACGTCGTTGAGGAGTCGTTCGTGCCGCTCGGCGGCGGCCGCTATGAGGTCGATGCCGAGATGACCGTCGGCGAGGTGTTCGACCGCCTCGACTACACCGACCCAGAGGACGACGAGGAGCTGTGCTACAAGCTGCTCGGCGAGTGGACATACGAGCAGTTTTCCTACATCCCGCGCGAGCGGGAAGGCTTCCGCTATCACCGGCTCGACGTGCGCATCTCCGATATGCGCCAGAAGCGCATCGTCAAGCTCATCGTGCGCCTGCTGCCGGAGGAACCGGACGAGGCTGCGGCCGCTGAGGCCGCCCCGGAGAAAGGGGGCGAGCCGGCATGAGCATCGTGTGGTATTTTGTCGCGCTCGTCGTGCTGATCGCGCTGTCCGCGTTCTTCTCCGCGTCGGAGATGTCCTATTCGTCGGCCAACCGTCTGCGGCTGGAAAACGCCGCTGAGGACGGCAGCCGCCGTGCCAGGGCAGCCGTCGGCATCCTCGACCACTATGACCGTGCCCTGAGTGCCATTCTCATCGGTAACAATCTGGTCAACATCGCCTCGTCGTCGCTTGGCTCCGTGATCGTGATCCTGCTCGCGGGCGAACAGTGGACGTGGGTGTCCACGGTCGTGCTGACGCTGCTGGTCATCATCTTCGGCGAGACGATGCCGAAGATCGTCGCCAAGCAAAACGCCAACGGCATCGCCCTGCGCAATGCCTATGTCATCCGCGCGCTGTCGATCGTGCTTTATCCCGTGATCTGGCTCGTGGTCGGTCTCGTGCACCTGATCACGCGCCCGCTGCGCGGCGACACCGGTGACGGCGACCCGGAGGAGGCTGCCTCGCAGGAGCTGCAGTCGATCATCGAGACTGCCGAGGACGAGGACGTGCTCGACGAGGACCGCAGCGAGCTGCTGCGCTCCGCGCTCGACTTTTCCGACATCAGCGCGAGCGAGGCCATGACCGCCCGCGTCGACATGGTCGCCATCGACATCGACGACGACTGGGACGAGATCATGCGCGTCATCGACGAATCGACGTATTCCCGCCTGCCGGTCTATTCCGACAGTGTGGACAATATCATCGGATTTTTGTACCTCAACCGCTTTTTCAAGGCCATGATGGACGGCCGTCCGGAGGACCTGCGCGCGCAGCTCATCCCGCCGTGCTTTGTCTACAAGACCACGCGCCTGCCCGACGTGCTGGCAAAGCTCCGCCGCGAGCAGAAGCACCTCGCCGTCGTCACGGACGAATACGGCGGCACGCTCGGCGTCATCACGATGGAGGACGTGCTCGAGGAGCTCGTCGGCGACATCTGGGATGAGACCGACGAGGTCGAGCGCGAGGTCGTTGCACGCTCCGACGGCGGGTATGAGCTCGACGGCGACATGACGATCTCGGACTTTCTTGAGCTGCTCGGCTGGAATGAGGACGCCCTCGACGACGCCGACAGCGCCACCGTCGGCGGCTGGACGCTCGAGCGCTTCGGCACGTTCCCGAAGCCGGGCGACAGCTTCCGGTACGAAAATCTCACCGTCACAGTCCTGGCCATGGATGGCCGCCGCGTCGAGCGTGTGCTCGTGCAGCCCGATCCGGCTTCCGACAAGGACGAATAAGTGCATACAACCCCGAGTCCGGTCTGTGCAAAAACTGCACAGACCGGACCTTTTTCTGTATGGAAAAGGTATCTTGTACCCGATGAGGGGAAATCTGCCCAAAAGGCGCAAGATGTGGCGATTTGTATCATAATTTCACTAATGCGTGAAAGATTTTGCACATCGAGCGTGCCAAAGTTTCATTTTTTGCTTGAAATTTACGCTCCGCGCAGGTATAATGAACGCATATTGAATCTTCTGAAGAGGAAAATTTCAAAAAGGAGAGAAACTATTATGAAGTTCAACAAAATCGTGGCGCTGGCTCTGGCCCTCGTCATGGTGTTTGCGCTGTGCGCCTGCGGCGGCGGCAACACCAACAAAAAAGACGATTCCGGTTCCACGGCCAAGGTCGACACCAGCACCGTCTCCGTCGGCGCAGTCGTCATCGCGCGTGACGATGTTCCGACCGACCAGATCTATGCGTTCGTGTCCACCATCTTCAATAACCTCGACGCCATCGCCGCTCAGCACGGCAAGGGCGCAGAGCTGAACCTCGAGGCTGCCGCTTCGGTCAAGGGCGTGCCGTATCACCCCGGCGCTGCCAAGTATTTCGAGGAGAAGGGCCTCAAGGTTGACGCGGTCAAGGACGGCGCCGGCACCGGTACCGCCGCTGCGCTCAGCTTCGGCACCGGCGGCGACACCGGCACGTACTACGGCTTCGGCAGCGTGCTGGCCAACTACGTCTCCACCAACTCCGACTGCAAGGTCACGGCGCTCACTTCCGGCGGCTCTCAGGCCAACGTTGAGGACCTGACCAACGGCAACGTCCAGATCGCCTTCGTGCAGAGCGACGTTATGAACTATGCCTATAACGGCCAGCGCCTGTTCGAGAGCCCGGTCACCGGATTCTCCGTCGTTGCCCAGCTGTATCAGGAGCAGGTGCAGATCGTCACCACCAACCCTGACATCAAGACCGTTGCCGACCTCGCCGGCAAGAAGGTCTCCATCGGCGCAGCCGGCTCCGGCGTGTACTTCAACGCCATTGACGTGCTCAACGCCTATGACCTCAAGGAGAGCGATATCTCCGCTGTGTACCAGAGCTTCGGCGACAGCGCCGAGAGCCTGAAGGACGGCAAGATCGACGCCGCGTTCATCGTCGCCGGTGCGCCCACCACGGCCATCACCGACCTCGCCACCGCCGGTAATGTCTACCTTGTCAGCCTCGACGACAGCCACGTGCAGTCCCTGCTGTCCGCGTCCCCGTACTACACCGCCGCCACCATCAAGGCCGGCACCTATTGATGCCTGACTCGGTGATGCGCCGCATCCCGTAAATGTTCGCTACGGCGTCAGTACCCCTGACGCCGTAGTTTTTCCATTCTACCCGGAACGGAGGTTTCCTCTTATATGTCTGACACCAAAAAGACCGCAGCCGCTGCGGAAGCCGCTTCTCTGCAGGAGGATATGGACGCCGTCATGCGCAAGTATGACCGCGAGTCTGCCACCCGCATCTGGGCGGGCAAGCCCAAGATCGTCATTTCCGTCGTCATGGCGCTGTTCTCGGTCTACTGCATCTGGTCGACCCTGTTCAGCACCGCCGCGCTCGAGGTGCGCCTGACGGCATTCCTCGGCCTGATCATCATCATGGGCTATCTGACCTACCCCGTCAGCAAGAAGCACGTGCACGTCAATCGCCTGCCGTGGTATGACATCGTCATCATGGTCATCGGCGCGGCTGCGTTTTTCTACTACTGCTTTAACTACGATACGCTCATCAAGACGCTCACCAGCGCCGCCAAGATGACGCCGTTTCTCATCGCCGTCGGCGTGGCCGGCATTCTGACGCTTGCCGAGCTCTGCCGCCGCTGTGTCGGCGTACCGATCCTTGTGGTCGTCGGCGCGCTGCTCGTATACACGTTCGTGAGTATGCTCAAGGGCGGCCAGACGTTTGATCAGGTGCTCGGCCGCGTGATCTACACGCTCTTTTTCGGCACGTCCGGCGTGCTGAGCACGCCCGTGCAGGTGTGTGCGAAGTTTATCGCGGTGTTCATCATCTTCGGCGCATTTCTGGAGCGCACCGGCATCTCGAGCTTCTTCATTGATCTCGCCAATGCCATTGCCGGCTGGACCTCCGGTGGCCCGGCCAAGGTCGCGGTCATCTCGTCCGCACTGTGCGGCATGGTGTCCGGCTCTTCCGTCGGCAACACCGTCACTACGGGCTCGGTTACGATCCCGATGATGAAGCGCACCGGCTACAAGCCCGAATTCGCCGGCGCGGTCGAGGCGGCGGCCTCCACCGGCGGCCAGATCATGCCGCCCATCATGGGCGCGGCCGCGTTCCTGATGGCCGAATACATGAATGTCACCTACGGTCAGGTCACCCTCTGGGCGATCCTGCCTGCCGTGCTGTACTTCGGCGGCATCTTCATCTCCGTGCATCTGGAGGCCAAGAAGCTCGGCCTGCGCGGCATCCCGCGCTCGGAGCTGCCCCGCTTCAAGTACCTCATGCGTAATGTCTATCTGCTGCTGCCGCTCGTGTTCCTGATCTGGGTGGTCACGGCAAACATCCGCTCGCTGCAGTATGCGGCCTCCATCGCCATCCTCATCTCCATCGCCGTGAGCCTTGTCGGTACGATCCGCGACGCTGCGGCCGAGGCAAAGGAGACCAAGACCGGCAGCGCCGCCGGCATCGCCGTCAAAAAGACCGGCCTGATGATCCTCGAGGCGCTCGAGGCCGGCGGCAAGGGCAGCATCACGGTCGCCGTGGCCTGCTCCATGGCCGGCATGATCGCAGGCTGCATCACCGTCACGGGTCTGGCGTCCAAGCTCATCAGCGGCGTCGTCGCCCTGAGCAGCAAGATCCCGAACCCGACGCTCTCGCTGCTGCTGGCGCTGTTTTTGACCATGCTCTGCTGCATCGTGCTCGGCATGGGTGTGCCCACGACTGCAAACTACTGCATCATGGCCTCGACCTGCGCGCCGATCCTCATCACGCTCGGCATTCCGAAGATCGCGGCGCACTTCTTCGTGTTCTACTTCGGCATCGTCGCCGACATCACGCCGCCGGTCGCGCTGGCTGCCTATGCTGGCTCTGCCATCGCCAAGTCCGACCCCATGAAGACAGGCATCAATGCGACGAAGCTTGCCATTGCGGCGTTCATCGTGCCGTACATGTTTGCGATGAACCCGTCCATGCTGCTCATGGATCAGGGCGTGCTCGCCGCAGTTCAGGTCATCATCACGTCCTGCCTCGGCATCTTCGGCATCGCCGCCGCGCTCGAGGGCTATGTCGTCACACGCGCACCTTGGTGGCAGCGTATCCTGCTTGCCGCAGGCGGCCTGTGCCTGATCGACCCCAGGCTTATGACCGACCTTGTCGGTATCGCGGCGATCGTGATCGTCGTTGTGCTGCAGATCGTCATGCGCAAGCACGGCAAGCCCGCCGCCGCATAAAAAATCCGGAACCTTTTTCGCAGGAGCACGTCAGATATTTCTGGCGTGCTTCTTTTTGCACGTCGTGCGCCGCGCCGCGCGGGGCTTTACACGCGCGGGCCGATGGCGTATACTATTCTCTATACAAGACACGGAAAGGAGCAATCTGCATGAAACGAAGCATTGCGGTGCTCATATTGGCACTGGCGCTGGCGCTGACTGCCTGCGGCGGCCAGAAGGCGGCAGATGCACAGGCAGAGGCGAAGGACATCACGCTCTGCCCGACGTATGACAACGGTAAGGGCGGGTATTTTTCCATCACGCTGCCCGCCAGCTGGGGCGATCATTACGTGACCGAGTGCGGCGCGAACGACGGCGGCTATTACGTCGGCTTTTATGAAAAGACCGATCATGACAACGGGCTCGGCGGCTTTTTGTTTATGCTCGAGGTCTTTCCCACCGATTATGACTATACCGAGCTGCCGGAGTATCAGGCCATCTGCGGCCTGACGGTTGACGGGGCGAACTACAACCTCATTGCCGAGCTGCCGACCGATGTGCAGTTTGCCAACGAAAATGCGGATCTCTACCGCAGCATGTCCAACGATTTTTCGACCATCCTCAAGAGCCTGACGTTCTCCAAGGGTGTCACGCGCACGGAGGTCACCGCGCCGGTGCCGCAGTCTGAGAGCGACACGTGAGCAATAATGAAAACGCCGTCTCCCGATAGGGAGACGGCGTTTTTTGCGCTCTGGTGCGCTTTTGCTTTCTGTGCGACCGTCCAGCACACATATTTTTCCGAAAAACGTGCAAACTTTGTCATGTGTAGGTTCTGATGCAAGGCCTCACATGTGTCACAAAATGGCGGCCATTCCGCCGAGGAGGATGCCGAGATTATCCGACCAGATGTCCGGAAACTGACTGAGCGGCAGGGGATTTTCACCGCTGCCCGCCTCGATCGTGAAGCCGGGGCGGCGGAAGTCCTGAAGGAACCAGTCCTTGTAGCCCGCGTGGCCGGAGGCGTAGGGCGTCTCGGCCACGGCATAGCCGCTCGCGGCGGCAAAGCGCTCGGCGATGGCCTTGCTGCCGGGCACGTCATAGCCGTCGTACTGCCAGTAGATCACGCGCCCCTGCGTGTGGTACGACAGGGTGAGCTGCGGGTCGAGCGCGCGCGTGAAGCCGTACATGGCGAGACTCTCCGGCGCTGTCAGCGGCGCCGGGCCGACATAGTCGCGCGGTCCGGGGCGCGTGTAGCCCGCGGCAAATTTGATCTCGCGCGCGGTGCTCCATCCGGCGGGGTACTGGAGGTTGAGGTCGATGCCGCGGATGTTCGCCTTCCAGCCGGACGGGAAGGGGATAGCGGGGTAATTCTGCGCGAGCGTGTACGCGGCATCGGTGCGCTCGCGGCTGAGTGCGCCGGTCACAAGGTCGATGCCGTCCGGGTCGACCGCCGGAGCGAGCACGAGCGTGACCTGCCGCAGCAGCGCTCGGATGTCCTGTCCGCCGAGCTCACCGCCGTCGCCGAGCCGGGCGCAGAGCTGCTCGCAGAACGTGAGCAGCAGCGGCGTCGTGATCCACTCGTTGGCGTGGTGCGCGGCGTTATAAAACACGCATTTTTCGCCGCTGCCGAGCGTCAGATACCACAGCGGCTTTCCAAGCACGCTGCGCCCGAATTCCCCGATCGCAAGCGTGGGATAGCGCGCAGCCAGCCCGCGCACCACATAGCCGATGAGCGCCGAGGAGTACGGGATGCGCACCGGCGTGACCGGAAACGGCAGCGGCACGGTCACTGCCCGGCCGATCGGCAGACGCTCCGGGTCGAGGTAGGGGTTGGCCAGCCGAATGGCCTCCACGCTCGTTCCGTACTGCTGCGCGAGGGCGGAGAATGTGTCGCCCGCGCGCACGGTGCGCAAAACGAAGCCCGTGTAATACGGCAGCAGCGCGCGGTGCGTCTGTGCGCCCGCAATGCCGTCCGGAACGAGGGCGTTTGCCGCCTGAAACGCGCGCACGGCCGCTGCGGTCTGTGCGCCGAAGATACCGTCGAGCGCGCCCGGCATCTGTCCCGCGCGTTCGAGCGCGAGCTGCAGCAGCGCCACGAGTGCGCCGCGGTCGCCCGCTTTCAGGGTCTGTGTCATGAAAATTCCTCCGATGCATCGAATTACCAAAGCTGGTTCCGTACATCGTATGCGCGCCGCCGCAGGCATTTGCGCCCGCGCAGGCAAACGAGCAAGAATGTTCCGCCGCTATTTTGTCCGAAAGCCGGCATACTGATACTGCACGCAAAAAGGGGGGATTTTTTGCAGACAAAACCAAGGAGACTGTGCCGCACGGCCCTGCTCGCGCTTGCGTTTGCGCTTTGCATGGGCGTGGCTGTACAGGCGGCGTCACTTGTGCCGCTCGGTCAGGCGGTCGGCATCCAGATGACCACGGCAGGCGTGCTCGTGGCGGATCTGGCCGAGGTGGACACGCCCGGCGGCACGTGCACGCCCGCAAAGGACGCGGGGCTGCGCCCCGGCGACGTGATCTGCCGCATGGACGGGCTGGAGATCGTGTCGTCGGCGGACTTTCTGGCGGCGCTCGACGCAGCGGGGGACACCGTGAGCGTGACCGTCCGGCGCGGCGGTGCCGAGATCACGGCTGCGGTCACGCCCGCCGTCATGCCCGACGGCACGCGGCAGCTCGGGCTCTGGCTGCGCGACGGTGTGACCGGCGTCGGCACGCTCACGTACTATGATCCGGCCACGGGGCGCTATGGCGCGCTCGGCCACGGCATCGCGGACGAGACGAGCGGCGCGCTCATGCCGCTGCGCGACGGCAGTGTGCTCTCGGCCGTCGTTGCGGATGTGCGTCCGGGCGGGCACGGCACGGCCGGTGAGCTGGTCGGCAGCTTCGATGCCGCCGACCGCATCGGTGCGATCGAGTGCAACGGCCTGTTCGGTATCTTCGGCACGCTCGACGCGCCGCCGGACGGCACACCTGTCGAGACCGCGCCCGCAAGCGCCGTCAGGACCGGCAGCGCGACCATCCTGTCCACGGTCGCGGGCGACACCGTGCAGGCGTACACCGTGAACATCACGCGGGTCTATCACGACGGGGCGAGCACGCGCTTTGCCATCACCGTCACGGACCCCGCGCTGCTCGCGGCGACCGGCGGCATCGTGCAGGGCATGAGCGGCAGCCCCATCCTGCAGGACGGCAGACTCATCGGCGCGGTGACGCACGTGCTGCTGGCAGACCCCGCCAAGGGCTACGGCGTGAGCATTGACGATATGCTCGCGGCGGCGCAGGCACAGGCAGCATAAGCAGCAGGAGCGGGCGAGCGTGCGCGGGCGTTACCCGCGCACGCTTTGAGACTGTCAAAAAGTATTACTTTTTGACAAGGGGGTGGGCTGCCTGACTGCAGCGCACGCGCTGTCCGCCAGAGGCGGCCGGCACGCACGTTTGCAGGCCGAGCGGTATTTTCTTCGCCGCACATGTCGCCGAAGAAAATGATTGGACTTTCTTTCTTTGCGCCTGCGGGCGCAAACTCTACGAGGTTCTTTGACAAGCTGGAGCGTGCGCGGGTGTTACCCGCGCACGCTTTGCATCTGTCAAGAAGCCAGAAAAAAGCCAGCCGCGGCGACGCCGTGGCTGGCTTTTTTGCTGTTTATGTGCGCTTTGTGTGCGCTGTGCAGACGGTATGTCCTTGCGCTCAGCGCTTTTTCTTGTTGCCGAAGATGCCGCTGCGCGGTTCGCTCACGGCCTCGTTCATCGACTCGGCGTAGGCGTGCAGACGCTCCTTCTGCTCGGCCGTCATATTCTTCGGCACGGTGATCGTGATCGTGACAAACTGGTCGCCGCGGCCGCCCTTGCTCTGCAGGTACGGGATGCCTTTGCCGCGCAGACGGAACACGCTGCCCGGCTGCGTCCCCTCGGGGATGGTGAGCTTGACGCGGCCGTCGATGGTCGGCACTTCGATCTCTGCACCGAGCGCCGCCTGTGCAAACGTGACCGGCATCTCCATGAGCACGGAGTTGCCGTCGCGCTCGAAGAACGGGTGCGGCTTGACAAAGACCGTGATGAGCAGATCGCCCGCCGGCCCGCCGTCAAGCCCGGCGTTGCCCTTGCCGCGCAGATTCAGCGTCTGGCCGTCGTCGATGCCGGCCGGGATCTTGACCTTGATGGTCTGATTCTTGCGCACGGCGCCACGGCCGCCGCAGCGCGGGCACTGCTGGTGGATGATCTTGCCGCGGCCGCCGCACTTTTTGCACGCGCCGCTCGTCTGCACCATGCCGAACGGGGTGCGCTGCGTGGTGCGCACGCTGCCGGTGCCCTTGCAGTCCGGGCAGACCTCCGGCGTCGTGCCGGGGGCGCAGCCCGTGCCCTTGCAGTCCGGGCATTGCTCGACGCGGCCGACATTGATCTCCTTCTCGCAGCCGAACGCCGCCTCTTCAAAGGTGATGTTCAGGCGCACGCGCAGGTTTTCGCCGCGGCGCGGGCCGCTGCGCTGGGTCTGGCCGCCGCCGAAGCCGCCGCCGAAAATGTCGCCGAAGCCGCCGCCGAAAATGTCACCGAAGATATCGCCGAAGCCGCCGAAGCCGCCAAACCCGGCGCCGCCGGGGCCGCCGGCGGACGGGTCAAACGCCGCATGGCCGAACTGGTCATACTTCGCGCGCTTGTCGGGATCGGACAGCACCTCGTAGGCCTCGTTGACTTCTTTGAAGCGCTCCTCGCATTCCTTGTCGCCCGGATGCAGATCCGGGTGGTTGGCTTTGGCCAGCTTGCGGTAGGCTTTTTTGATCTCGTCCTCGGATGCGCCTTTTTCGACACCGAGCACTTCATAATAATCTCGTTTTTCAGCCATACATGAACCTCAACTGTCTATGGATTCCCCCGCGCGGGGGTCAGAAAGCTCCAAATGCGGGCGCGCTTTTGTGGCGCGCCCGCGTTGCTTAGCCCGTAGTCGGGGGCGGGGTGTTTACTTCTTGTCGTCGTCAACGACGGTGTAGTCCGCGTCGTAGTACTGCTGGCCGTTGTCGCCGCCGTTGCCGCAGTCGCCCTGGCAGTTCGGGTCACAGCCCGGGTTCGCGCCCGGCTGGCCGCCCTGCGGGTTGGCCTGCTGGTACATCTTCTCGCTGAGCTTGTAGAACACCTGCGTCAGCGCCTCGGTCGCGGCCTTGATGGCTGCGGTGTCGCTGCCCTTGAGGGTCTCCTTGAGCTCGTTGAGCTTGCTCTCGACTTCGCCCTTTTCGGCCGCGTCGACCTTGTCGCCCAGCTCCTCGAGCGTGCGCTCGGTCTGGTAGACCATCTGGTCGCCCTGGTTGCGGGTGTCGATCTCTTCCTTGCGCTTGGCGTCCTCCGCAGCGTACTGCTCTGCCTCGTGCACGGCCTTCTCCACGTCCTCCTTGGACATGTTGGTGGAGGAGGTGATGGTGATGTGCTGCTCCTTGCCGGTGCCGAGATCCTTCGCGCTGACGTTCACGATGCCGTTCGCGTCGATGTCAAAGGTGACCTCGATCTGCGGCACGCCGCGGCGCGCCGGAGCGATGCCGTCGAGGTGGAAGCGGCCGAGGCTCTTATTGGCGGCGGCCATCTCACGCTCGCCCTGCAGGACGTTGACCTCAACG
>CDYZ01060397.1_pt1 | contig 15279 bp, 10 predicted proteins | sample 554921 | NCBI WGS metagenome assembly CDYZ01 (sample SAMEA3182058, study PRJEB8094) | gut metagenome | biome: human; feature: gut; material: Stool; isolation source: human stools | place: Canada | collected 2012-11-26 | reverse complement strand
AACCTCCTGAAGGCATACGGTGCAGAGCTGGTACTGACCGAAGGCGCCAAGGGCATGAAGGGTGCCATCGCCAAGGCAGAAGAGCTGGAGAAGTCCATCCCGGGAGCCGTGATCCTCGGACAGTTTGATAACCCCGCGAACCCCGCCGCACATGCAGCTACCACCGGCCCCGAGATCTGGGAAGACACTGATGGAAAGGTTGATATCTTCGTAGCAGGTGTAGGTACCGGCGGAACCGTGACCGGCATTGGTACTTATTTAAAATCCAAGAATCCCAATGTGAAGATCGTAGCAGTAGAGCCTGCAGATTCTCCCGTACTTTCCGGCGGACAGCCCGGACCGCATAAGCTGCAGGGTATCGGCGCAGGATTCGTTCCTTCCGTTCTGAATACCGGCATTTATGATGAGATCTTTACCGTTACTACCGATCAGGCATTTACCACCGGCCGCCTCATCGCTCATAAGGAAGGTATCCTGGTAGGAATCACCTCCGGTGCGGCACTGTATGCCGCAGCACAGATCGCAAAGCGTCCCGAAAATGCCGGCAAGACCATCGTGGCACTGCTTCCCGATTCTGGTGACAGATACCTGTCCACCCCGATGTTTGCAGAAGCCTAAGGCATTTCCTAAGAACTTTACAGACTTGCATTCTTGTGTTAGAATGTATGGCATGGTACTAGGAATTCAAGGAATTCGCGCTTTTCTCCCCTTAAAAGCACGAACCTGGAATGGAGGAACTTATGGAACCGATCATTCAGATCAAGAATGTAACAAAAACTTTTATAGGTAAGGATAATCAGGTAGAAGCCTTAAAGGGTATCAGCCTGGATATCAACAAGGGAGACATCTACGGCATCATCGGTATGAGTGGTGCCGGAAAATCTACCCTGGTACGCTGCCTGAACTATCTGGAGAAGCCCACCACGGGAACCGTAGTCGTAGAAGATCAGGATCTTTCGACCTTGACAGAGGCGGAACTCCGCAAGGTGCGGACAGGCATCGCTATGATCTTTCAGCATTTTAACCTGCTCATGCAGCGCAGTGTCCTCGACAATGTGTGCTTCCCCATGGAGATCGTGGGTGTGAAGAAGCAGGCGGCCAGAAAGCGCGCTATGGAACTGCTCGAGATCGTAGGACTGAAGGAAAAAGCAGACGCTTATCCTTCCCAACTCTCCGGTGGACAGAAGCAGCGTGTGGCAATCGCAAGAGCTCTTGCCAATACGCCGAAGATCCTGCTGTGTGATGAGGCGACCAGTGCACTGGATCCCACCACGACCAAGGAGATCCTGAAATTATTACAGGATATCAACAAACAGTACGGTATCACCATCGTGATCATCACTCATGAGATGGCTGTGGTACAGGAGATCTGTTCCCATGTAGCCATCATCGATGCCGGAGAACTGGCAGAGCATGGTACTGTGGAGGAGGTATTCTCCAGACCCCAGTCCGCAGCTGCAAGAAAGCTGGTGTTCATGGTGGATCCCAAGGCAAAGGAAATGTCCGGCAAACGCTGCATCCGCATTGTTTTCACCGAGAATTCTTCTTTCGAGCCTGTGATCGCCAATATGGTGCTGGAGTGCAAGGCTCCCGTTAATATCCTGTTAGCGGATACCAAGGACATTGGCGGTATCGCCCATGGACAGATGATCCTGCAGCTGCCGGAGGATGAAATGGCAGCGAACAAGATGATCCATTATTTACAGGAGAGAAAACTGGAAGTGGAGGAGCTGAAAGACTATGTGGGATAACGCAACGATTATGATGCTGGTGGAAGGCACCTTTGTTACTTTGTATATGACCCTTGTTTCCACATTTATGGGGTATGTACTCGGACTTCCTATGGGAATTGCCCTGGTGATCACTGCACCGAAGGGACTGCGTCCGAACAAGATCATTTATAAGATTCTGGATGTGATAGTCAACATTGTGCGAAGCATTCCGTTTTTGATTTTGTTGATCATGATCATCCCTTTGACCCGTATCATTGTAGGAAAGAGCTACGGTCCGACGGCTACCATCGTTCCTCTGACTCTGGCAGCGGCACCGTTCATTGCCAGAATGGTGGAATCTTCTCTGTTGGAGGTAGATCACGGAGTAATTGAAGCAGCACAGAGCATGGGAGCTAACCTGTGGACGATCATCTGGAAGGTTATGCTGGCAGAATCCAGAACCTCATTGCTTGTGAATGCGACCATTGCACTGGGAACAATCTTAGGCTACTCCGCTATGGCAGGTGCCGTAGGTGGAGGCGGACTCGGTGATATTGCGATCCGATACGGTTATTATCGTTACCAGACCGATATTATGCTGGTGACAGTAGTATTGTTGGTACTGTTGGTACAGCTGCTGCAATATATCGGAATGACGATTTCCAAGAAATTGGATAAGAGAACCCGTTAGGGAAAACGAAAAGATTGAGGCAGATGTAAGGCATCTGATTCAATAGACTAAAATTTTTTACCAAAAGATTTAGGAGGAGAAGTATTATGAAAAAGAAAGTAATCGCTTTGATCGCAGTTGCAGCATTGTCCGTGAGCGCACTGACCGGCTGCGGAAGCAATGAAACAGCTGCGCAGACCAGCGAGGCAGCTGCAACAACAGCTAACCAGGAAACCGCTGCCCAGACTACCGAGGCAACAGAAAGCAAGGAAGTAGCTGACACTGATACCACTATCAAGGTAGCTGCAAGTGCAGTACCTCATGCAGAGATCCTGGAGGCAGCAAAGCCTCTGTTAGCGGAGCAGGGTTATACTCTGGAGATTCAGATTTTTGATGACTATGTACAGCCTAATTTAGTAGTAGAGTCCGGTGATTTCGATGCAAACTACTTCCAGCATATTCCTTATCTGGAGAGCTTCAACGAGGAGAAAGGTACCCATCTGGTAAATGCCGGCGGTATCCATTACGAGCCCTTCGGACTGTATCCCGGAACTGAGACCAGCTTAGACAACATTGACAATGCAACTATCGCAGTACCCAACGATACCACCAATGAGGCACGTGCTCTGTTACTGTTACAGGATAACGGTTACATCACCCTGAAGGATGGTGTGGGTCTGACTGCTACTACCAAGGATATCGTAGAGAACCCTCACAACATCACCTTCGTAGAGCTGGAAGCAGCACAGGTTCCCAGAACCCTTCCAGAGGTATCCTTCGGTGTCCTGAACGGCAACTATGCTATGGAAGCAGGCCTGACTGTTGCAGACGATGCTCTGCTGTATGAGAGCGATGATTCCGAAGCAGCCGCTACTTATGTAAATGTAATCGCTGTTAAGGAAGGCAACGAGAATCTGCCTAAGATCAAGGCACTGGTAGATACCCTGAAGTCCGATGAGATCAAGCAGTTCATCAACGACAATTATAACGGTGGCGTTATCCCTTACAAGTAAGGTGAAGTGCCAGTAAAGTAATGCGAAAATCCGGAGAGCATTCCGAGGAATGGGAGGAGATTTTTCCGAACAGCATTCGAGTGGATGCTCTCCAGATTTTTCTGTTGTTTCCACAAATCCTATATGAACTATAGGAAAAAGAAAAATAAAGAAAAAATAAGGTAGAATCTGTGGAAACCATAGAAAGATCGGAGCAGTTTTGAACTGCTTTGGAATAAGCAGGCTGATATTAAAAGTGAAACAGAGCAGGAAGATGCTCGGAAATGAGGATAGGATGAAAATTTCAACCAAAGGAAGATATGCAGTACGTGTCATGCTGGATCTGGCATTGAACAACAACGGAGAGTGTATCAAGGTAAAAGAAATTGCTGCCAGACAGGGGATTTCCGAAAAGTATCTGGAGCAGATCATTGCTGTTTTGAACAAGGCAGGTTATGTAAAAAGCGTCCGTGGTGCCCAGGGCGGTTATCGTATTGCCAAGGATCCGGCAGATTTTACCGTAGGAATGATCTTACGACTGACGGAAGGCTCACTGGCCCCGGTGGCATGTCTGGAGGAAGGCGCTGACATCTGCGAACGATGTGATACCTGTGAGACTCTGGAGGTATGGCAGGAATTGTATGATGCAGTGAACAAGGTAGTGGACGGAGTCACCATTGCGGATCTGGTGGAACGACGGAACAAGCGCCTGGAGAATCTGGATTACTCCATATAAAGATAGGAATAATAGAAGACAATAACGCAGCCCGACAGGAGATCCTGCCGGGCTGTTTTTTGGGTTTGCAAAGAATGAAAGGGGGTCATTCCTGCAGAAAATGTTAACCGGGGGAATGAATGGTTAACAACTCAAGTATATCGAGAGAACTGCCCATTGTCAACGAATGCCGTATGTCGGTTGACAAACTTTCATCGACAAATATCGCGTAATTCGGATTTTTCATACATATAGTTATAAAAACTACATAAAACAGCATAAAACACCACAAAATGAAATATAATAACAAAAACTCATTGCTTTTTACTCCACAACGTGGTAAGCTAAACTCTGCAAACAAGTAGAAAGGTGTATGCGAGAATGAGCGAAGCATTTCATATTATATCAGACGGTTCCTGTGATCTTCCCATGGAGATGACCAAAGAAAAAGACATTACGGTAGTTCCTTTTTATGTATCTTTTGAAGAGGGGAAATACCAGAAGGAAATGATAGAGATCGGTGTCCGTGAGTTCTATCAGGAAATGGTGGATCACCCGGATGTATATCCGAAGTCTTCCATGCCTTCCGTGCAGGATTATGTAGATGCATTTCTTCCTTTTGTCAAGGCGGGAATTCCCATCATCTGCATCTGTATCACAACCAAGTTCAGCGGCTCCATGCAGTCTGCTCTGAATGCAAAAGCGATCCTGGAAGAGGAATATCCCAATGCACAGATTTATGTCTGCGACTCTACTGTGAATACCGTATTGCAGGGCATCTATGTATTGGAAGCGGTACGCCTTAGAGATGCGGGGAAGAGTTACCAGGAGAGTATCGACCGCCTGAATGAGATCAAGAGCTCCGGCAGAATCTTTTTCACCGTAGGAAATATGGAATATTTAAAGCACGGCGGACGTATCGGCAAAGTAGCCAGCGTGGCCGGCAGCCTGCTTGGCATCAAGCCCATCATTACCTTAAAAGAGGGAGAAATCTTCCCCTCCGGTATCGGCAGAAGCCGTCGCAAGACGGTAGATAAAAATATCGATCTGCTGTTAGCATATTTTGCAGAGGAAAAGGCAGATATTGCCAATTACAACGTCTGCGTGGGATATGGCTACGATTATGAAGAAGCCGTAGAGTTCCGCGACAGACTGGCAGGCAGACTGAAAGAAAAGGGATACGACATCGACACCATTCCCATCTTCCAGATCGGTGCCACCATTGGCGTACACACCGGACCTTATCCGTTGGGAATCGGTGTCGTGAAGAGAGCTATTTAAAATTTATTTCACCCTGGCAGGCATTTAATAATTCCTGCACATTTTCAAAAGCATAGTCCGGCAGATATTGGGTATTCGGCTCCCCCCCGGGAGTCAGAATATCCTTTTTTTGTGCCTCGCCGGTGAAGAGAACACAGGTGTCCACACCACCGTTGATGCCGCAGGCAATATCGGTGTACAGACGATCGCCAACCACCAGAGTCTCCTCGGGAGTGAAGCCGGAGACTTCAAGGCAAAGCTTTACGACCTCTTTGCTGGGCTTGCCCAGATAGATGGGCTGTTTGTCTGTGGTGGCGGTGATCATGTTGCAGATGGCACCGCAATCGGGGATAAAGCCGAAGTCGATGGGGCAGCGCAAATCCGGGTTGGTGCCGTAGAAAGGAACATCCTGGGTGAATAAAACCTTGCAGACTTCGGTAAGCTTTGCATAATTTAATTCACTGTCATAGGCAACGACCACGCAGTCAATGCCGTCCTCGCAGACCTCGGTTACCCAGAGGCCATTCTTTCGCAGTTCCGCCACAAAAGAAGCGGTTCCCAGCACGAAGATTTTCTTGTCTGCATAATTCTCCTTCAAAAAACGCAGCGTCATATAGCCGGAGGTGATGAAATGATCCTCCGTGCTGTCCAGGTGAAATGCATCGTGGAATTTTTTCACATAGTCCAGTCCGCTTTTTGTGGAATTGTTGGTAATGTAATAAGACCTGCCGCCGATGGCCTGAATGTAGCGGAGAAGATCCGCACTTCCCTCATACAAGGTATCGCCTACGGCAATGGTGCCGTCGATATCGAACAGGAAAAGCTTTTTATCTTTCAGACGAGCCAGCTTTGCGGCATCGCTGTAAATGTGCTTCGGGTCAAAAGTATCCATAATTATCCTCATTTCTAAGCATCAAACGCTCAGGTTCATGTTAGCAACGAATATCCCCACTGTCAAGGAAAAGACGGCTTCTGGAGGGAAACGTGAGTGGAATTGCGGAGGCATTTATGGTATGATGGGCATAGGCATGAGCTGTGTTGCCTGTGGCTCTCATGGAATTCGACGGATTGCATACAAGATTGCGCAAGGGACATGGGAAATAGGATGAAGTGATTTAACGACTACAATTAAAAAGGACAACATTACGGTTATGGACGAAAAGAAAGATAAAGGTTTACAGGGAAATGAGAAAATAGAGGAGGCAATTCTGGCATTACAGCAGGAGCCGACAGAAGAACTTCTGGCGCATGCTCTGACGGTGGTGCGCAGACGTATGCGGGAGCAGGGACAGCTTATCGTGGCGGTGGAACCGCCCTCAGCAGATGTGCAGGAAGCGGTGACACAGGCCGCCGGAACTGCCATGCGCCTGCAGGCGGTGCAGACCTCCGATGGGAAAAAATGGTGGTCGGCCTTCACCGGATTTGAGGAAGAATTAAAGGGAAGCGGCAGCGTAATGTCCACTTTTCTCACGGATATGGAGCAGCTGTTCCGCATGACGTTGACTGCCGATGGTATCGAGGGTGTGATCCTGAATCCCTGGAACCGGACGTTGATGCTGGACAAGCGGTTCCTGCATATTATTCTCGGAGAATAGCAAAAGAGGGAGAAGCGGAGCATGACAGAGAGCTATGAACTGCCCGTGCTTTTTACGGACGATGAATGCAAGGCTTATGCCGCATGGGGCATGAAAAAAGAAAAAGTACTGATGCCGTTTGCCCTGATCACTATACTGATCTATATGGTAGCAACCGTGCTGGTAGTGATGAAGGTCTGGGGTGTGCGGGAGAGTGACCATCAGCTGTTCCAGATGTTGTTGTGGGGTGACTGGATTCCGGAACTGACGGGAGCGTTGGCGGTTTTCATGACGATCCTGTTGCTGGGACCGTTGAACTTTATACTGGATAAATTATGGAAAAAACCGGCAGAGCCCATGTGGCTGTGTGTAGTACCGGAGGGTGGAACAGTGAAGGTCACTGCCGTGAGAGGTCTGGAAGGTAATCCCCGGACACCGGCAGAGATCTATCTACTGACGGAACTGGAAACCTTTTTAAACCCGGCGGACAACACGATCTGCTATCAGAAGAAATGGTATCGGATCGGGGAAAATACCATAGAAAATATTTATCCGCCGGAAAAACAGCATCCATGGATGGATCACCCGGAAAATAAAGCCAGCGGCATCATCGATGTACAGAGACTTATGGAGATCCTGAAAGGGTACGAAGCGTCTCTGAAGGCTGCCCGGAAGGAATGTGAATGGATGGAAAAGCACGGCGGATAGAACGAATAGATGACAGAAAAGCGGATAAAAATTATGACCGGGATAAGATAGCATAAGACAAATCAGGAAATAGGCAGACAAAATGATAACAATCAGAAAATTTGAAGCAAAAGATGTAGCAAGAATGGCAGAAATCTGGAATCAGGTGGTAGAGGATGGCGTGGCATTTCCTCAGGAGGAAGGACTGACAGGAAAGGGAAAATATGAAACTGATCTCATGGAATGTGAACGGGCTGAGAGCCTGCGTGCAGAAGGGATTTCTGGATTTCTTTCAGGAAACGGATGCAGATATTTTCTGCTTACAGGAGACAAAATTGCAGGAGGGACAGATCGCACTGGATCTGCCCGGATATCATCAGTATTGGAATTACGCAGAGAAAAAGGGCTATTCCGGCACTGCAATTTTTACAAAGGAAGAGCCCATACAGGTGACTTACGGCATCGGCGTGGAGGAACACGACCATGAGGGCCGGGTGATCACTGCAGAGTATTCGGAGTTCTATTTTGTGACAGTCTATGTACCGAACGCCCAGAGAGAGCTGACGAGACTGGAATACCGCATGCAGTGGGAAGCGGATTTCCTGGCGTATCTTAAGAAGCTGGAAGAGAAAAAGCCGGTGATCTATGCGGGAGACCTGAACGTGGCGCATCAGGAAATCGACCTGAAAAATGCGAAAACCAACCGTGGCAATGCGGGCTTCACTGATGAAGAGAGAGCCTGCTTTTCGAAGGTATTGGAGAACGGATTTATCGATACGTTCCGCTATTTTTATCCGGACCTGACCGGGGTGTATTCCTGGTGGTCTTATATGTTCCAGGCGAGAGCAAAAAATGCCGGATGGAGAATTGATTATTTCGTGGTATCGGAGTGTCTGAAAGACCGGTTGGCGGATGCGAAGATCCACACGGAAATTTTGGGATCGGATCATTGTCCCATTGAACTGGATCTGAAATAAACGGACAGCATAACGGAGGAGACTTATGAGCTTACGTTTCTGTTTTGGCCCTTCCGGGGCGGGCAAAAGCCACAGAATCTATGAAGAGATCATGCAGCGGGCGGCAGAGGAACCGGGCAGGAATTTCCTGATCATTGTGCCGGATCAATTCACCATGCAGACCCAGAAGGATCTGGTCATGCGCAGTGACCGGGATGGCATCCTGAATATCGATGTCCTGAGCTTCGGCCGACTCAGCCACCGCATTCTGGAGGAAGTGGGGACCAAAGAGATGCCGGTACTGGATGACACCGGCAAAAGCCTGGTGCTGCAAAAAGTGGCGGCGGATCTGAAGGAACAGCTTCCGGCCATGGGAAGTCTCCTGCACAAGCAGGGCTATATCCATGAGGTGAAAAGTGCGATCTCCGAGTTCATGCAATACGGTATCAGCACACAGGATATGGACAAGCTGATCACCAGTGCACAGAAGCGTGGCGCGCTGGCCATGAAACTGAAAGACTTAAAGACTCTGTACCGGGGCTTTCAGGATTATATCAGGGATCATTTTATCACCACCGAGGAGACACTGGATGTACTGCGCAGATCCCTGTCCAAATCAAAGATCTTAAAGGGCAGTGTAGTGGTGTTTGACGGCTTTACGGGATTTACTCCCATACAGAACCGGCTGATCCAGGAACTGATGCGCGTGTGCGCAGAGACCATCGTTACCGTGACCATTGGAGTGGGAGAGGATCCGTATAAAATGGATGGTGAACAGAAGCTGTTCCATCTGAGCAAGAAGACGGTGGCGGATCTGGAAAAGCTGGCAGCGGAGGCAGAGGTAGAGCGGGGAGAGGATCTCTTTGTCAAGGGGGGGCCCAATCGCTTCGCCAAGGCACCGGCATTACACTATCTGGAACAGAATCTGTTCCGGTATCAGTATGAACCGTATGCGGGAGAACAGCAAGAGATCCATATGTTTGAAGCCCTTTCCCCCAGAGAGGAAGTCCACCAGACAGCGCTGTACATCCGGCACCTGATCAGAGAGCAGGGGATGACCTACCGGGACATTGCCGTGGTCATCGGAGATCTGGAAGGATACGCTTCCTATGTGGAAACAGAATTCGGACAGCTGGAGATCCCATGTTTCCTGGACCGTACCAGAGGGATCGTGCTGAATCCCATGATCGAATATATCAAGAGCGCATTGCAGCTGTATATTAAGGATTTTTCCTATGATACGGTGTTTCATTTTCTGCGCAGCGGCATGGCGGATATTTCCAGAGAAGAGATTGATGAGCTGGAAAACTATGTGATCCGCACCGGGGCGAGAGGCTATCGGACCTATAGCCGTCTGTTTACCCGCAGAACGGAAGAACTGCAGGGAAATGCGGAGGGGAGCGAACAGGCGGAAGAGAAGACCATGGAGCGTCTGAACCGTATCCGGCAACAGTTCATGGATGCGGTGGAGATTCTGCACATGGGAAGCCGGGAAAAGGCTGGAGACTATGTCAGCCATCTGTACGATTTCCTGGAACAGAATCAGGTGCAGCAAAAGCTTTTGAACTATCAGCAGCAGTTTGAAAAAGAGGGAGACTTATCCAGAGCCAGAGAGTATGCACAGATTTACCGGCTGGTCATGGATCTGCTGGATCAGGTCTATGAACTGTTGGGAGAGGAAGAAATCTCCAGACAGGAATTTGCGGATATTTTAGAGGCCGGTTTCGGCGAGATCACTGTCGGTACGATCCCTCAGAACGTGGATCGTATCGTGGTGGGCGATATGGAGCGAACCCGTCTGAAACAGGTGAAGGTATTGTTTTTCCTGGGAGTCAATGACGGAAATATTCCGAAAAATGCTTCCAAGGGCGGGATCATTTCGGATATGGATCGGGAATTCCTGATTGAATCCGGGACAGAGATGGCACCCAGCCCGAGACAGCAGATGTATATCCAGAGATTATATCTGTATCTGAATATGACCAAGCCCTCAGAACAGCTGTATCTGTCCTATGCCAAGGTAAACAGTGAAGGAAAGGGCATAAGACCGTCCTACCTGATCGATACGGTGCGGAAGCTGTTCCCGGCAATGAGCGTGGAGTATCCCCAGAACCGCAGCCGTCTGGAACAGATCGAGGGCAGACAGGAAGGTGCCAGATATCTGGCGGAGGAACTGCGGGAATATGTGGAAGGAACCCTGCCGGAAGAAGAGAGGCAGGACTTCTATCTCATGTACCGTGCCTACGAGGCGGATGCGGCGGGCAGAGACCTGCTGACCCGGGCGGCATTTCGCAGATACAGGGAGAGCGGTCTGTCCCGGATCGTGGCCAGAGCATTGTACGGACAGCAGTTGGAAAACAGTGTCAGCCGTCTGGAAACTTATGCTGCCTGCGCCTTCAGACACTTTTTGCAATATGGTCTTTCCCTGCAGGAACGGGAAGAATTCGGCTTCGAGGCTTCGGATATGGGTACGGTATATCATGCAGTACTGGAAAACTTTGCAGGAAAACTTGCAGAATCCAACCTGACATGGTGGGATTTTACGGAGGATTTTGCAGCCAAAGCCGTCAAAGAATCCGTGGAAGCCTATGCGGCAACCTACGGGGAGACGGTATTATACAGCTCTGCGCGGAATGAATATGCCATTACCCGCATGAGCAGGATCCTGACCCGCACAGTGCTGACCTTGCAGAAACATTTGAAACAGGGCAGTTTCCAGCCAGATGATTATGAACTTTCTTTCCGGTTTGCGGAGGATCTGGACAGCATTCATGTGGATCTGTCTGAGGACGAGAAGATGCATTTGCAGGGACGGATCGATCGTATCGATGTGTCGGAAGATGCAGAGCATGTCTACGTCAAGGTCATTGATTATAAGTCCGGCAACCGGAAATTTGATCTGGCGGCATTGTATTACGGTCTGCAGTTGCAGCTGGTGGTATATATGAATGCAGCCATGGAGATGGAGAGCCGAAAGCATCCGGACAAGGAGATCGTTCCGGCGGCACTTCTGTATTATCACATCGATGATCCCACCATAGAGACACCGGTGGAGCTCACGGATGAGCAGATCAATGAACAGATCCTTGCAAAGCTTCGTATGAACGGTGTAGTAAACAGTGATCCTGAGGTCGTGGAGCGTCTGGACCGCTATATGCAGGATAAGTCTGTGGTCATTCCGGTGGAGAAGAAAAAGGATGGAAGCTTCAGTGCCAGATCCGGTGTCTTAAGCCGGGAGGAGATGCAGCTGATATCTTCTTATGTAGATGCCAAGATCCGCAGCATCGGGCGGGAGATCCTGGACGGAAAAATAGCAGCCAATCCCTATGAGAAAGGCAATGAAGAGGCTTGTACTTATTGCGCCTATAAAAAGGTCTGCGGTTTCGATGGCAGTATTCCGGGCTATGAGAAGAGACAGCTGGAAGATCTGGATAAGCAGGCGCTGATGCAGCGGATGCAGAAGACCGTGGAAGCTTAGGGCAAAGGGTGCCCGGCGGGAGTGTGTGCCTGACAGGAGGCTCGAAGAGAAAGCACCCGCTACCCGGAGGAACAGGACGGCAACAGGAGAAAAGAAACAGGAACAGAGGTAGCGTATGGGAATGAATTTTACCCCGGAACAGCAAAAGGTAATCGAACTGCATAACAGCAACATTCTGGTATCGGCGGCCGCGGGAAGCGGTAAGACGGCGGTACTGGTAGAGCGTATCATCCGTATGATCTGTGAGGGGGAGCATCCGGCGGACATTGACCGCCTGTTGATCGTGACTTTCACCAATGCGGCGGCTGCGGAGATGCGGGAGCGTATCGCAGCCGGGATCGCCGCCAGACTGGAAGCGGATCCGGGGAACGACCATATCCAGAAGCAGTCCGCCCTGTTACACAATGCCCAGATCACCACGATCGACAGCTTCAGCCTGTTCCTGATCCGGAATCATTTTAATGAGATCGGTCTGGATCCGGATTTCCGTGTGGCAGACGAGGGTGAGATCAAGCTGTTGCAGCAGGAGGTGCTGGGACAGCTGCTGGAGGATGCCTATGCTGGGAAATTTGTTCCGGATGATGTTCCGACGTCCCGGGAAAACCGTGACAGCGGAGCGATGATACCGGAGAAAGCGTCAGGGAATGATTTTGCGGAAGAGGTTCCGGGAAAACGTGACAGCGAGGACCCATCCCGGGAGGCACGGGAACGTTTCCACACCTGTGTGGAATATTTCTGCCCCGGCGGCAGAGAGAGCGTGCTGGAACAGCATATCCTGAACCTGTCCCGCTATGCCGGAAGTTTTCCCTGGCCCGCAGAATGGCTGGAAGAGCGTAAAAACGATTATGCGGCGGGAGATCTGGATGCCCTGCTGCACAGTGATTACGGACAATATCTGGCAGAGCGTGTGAGCCGTGTCCTGCAAGGGTGTCTGGAAAAACTGGTGGAAGTGAAAAAGCTGTGTGAGCTGCCGGACGGTCCATATATGTATGGAGAACTGACAGAAGCGGAGAGCGAACAGCTGGAACGCCTGGCTGCCTGCAAGGATTTGAAGGAACAGGCAGCAAAGGTTCCAGCAGTGACTTTCGGCCGTCTTTCTTCCAAGAAGGATGAGAGCGTGGATCCCGCCAAACGGGAGCTGGCGAAATCCATCCGTAATAGCGTAAAAGACACGCTGGCGGATCTGACGGAACAATATTTCAAGACACCGTTAGAGTTGGTGGTGGAACAGGGAATAGCCTGCAGAGAGCCGCTCCGGATGCTGCTTAACCTGGTGCTGGAATTCGACAGAAGGCTTCTTGCGGCCAAACAGGAGCGACATCTGATCGACTTTTCCGACATGGAGCACTATGCGTTACAGATTCTGCTAAAACGGGAAAAAGTGGAAGAGACCGGCGATGCAGGGACGGACAGCACCGGTGATACAGGAATGGATAGCACCGGTGTGAAATATGACATTGTGCCAAGTGACGTGGCATTGGAGTATCGCCAGTATTTTCAGGAGATCCTCATTGACGAATACCAGGACAGTAATCTGGTACAGGAATATCTGTTAAGTGCCATCTCCGGGGAAGTGGAGGGACATTATAACCGCTTCATGGTAGGTGATGTGAAGCAGAGTATTTATAAATTCCGTCTGGCCAGACCGGAACTTTTCCTGGAAAAATACGACACCTATCAGGAGAGTGGGGATCTGTGCCGGATCGACCTGGCGAAGAACTTCCGAAGCCGTGTGCAGGTGGTGGATGCGGTAAACGATGTGTTTTCCCGCATCATGAGCCAGGAGATCGGCGGCATTGCCTATGATGATAAGGCAGCATTGTATCCCGGGGCCACATATCCCGCCACAGAGGATCCTGCATACGGCAGTGAACTATTACTGATCCGTAAGCCGGAGAAGGGGGATGGTGCGGAAGGCGGCAGCGGAGAACAGCGTCCCGACGGGGCAAGAGGTCCCGTGGACTATGACAACGTAAGACAGCTGGAAGCTCTGGCTATTGCGGCACGTATCAAGCAGCTGAAGGGCAGTCTGAAAGTCATGGAGAAGGCTACGGGAGAATTGCGCCCGGTGCGGTACTCGGATATGGTGATTTTGCTTCGTACCACCAGTGGCTGGGATGAGGAATTCAAGAAAGTACTGGAACAGCAGGGAATCCCTGTCTACATTACATCCAAGGCCGGATATTTCGGGGCCCTGGAAGTACAGGAACTGCTGCAGTTTTTACGAGTGCTGGACAACCCGAGACAGGATATTCCGCTGTTCGGTGTGATGCAGTCGATCTTCGGAGGCTTTACCCAGGAAGAAATCGCCCGGATCCGCAGCGGAAGCAAAGGGCATTCCCGGAAGAGAATGACACTGTATGAGGCATTGAAAGAAGTGGCGCAGAGGGGACGGATGGCGGAAGCGGGAGAAGAGGCATCAGCGGGCGAAAGCGCCGGGGAAGAAACCGCTGGGGAAGAAACCGCCGGGGAAGAAACCGCCGGGGCCGGACAGTACTGGCAGCGCGCATTGGAAGCTGCAACAGTACCGGAGGACATGGAACCGGAGACAGAACTTTCCCAAAAGGCATATACTTTCTTACAACGTATTGATCATTACCGTGATCTGACTCCCTTCACCTCCATCCGCGACCTGCTGCAGCGGATCCTGGACGATTACGATTATCTGAACTATGTGACGGCACTTCCTGCTGGCAGCAAGCGCCGGGCCAACGTGGAGATGCTGCTGACGAAGGCTTCTGCTTTTGAGAAGACCAGTTATTTTGGACTGTTCCATTTCATCCGTTATATGGAACAGTTGGAAAAATACGATGTGGATTACGGTGAGGCGGATACCCTGGACGAAAATGCCGATGTGGTGCGGATCATGAGCATCCACAAGAGTAAAGGTCTGGAATTCCCCGTGGTATTTGTCTCCGGGCTGTCGAAGCGTTTCAACATGCAGGATGCGAACCAGTCCCTGATCGTGGATATGGATCTGGGAGTAGCGGTGGACTATGTGGATTCCGGCCGCCGCATTAAAAATAAGACCCTCCGCCGGGCTGTTCTGTCAGCGAAAATGAAGGAGGACAATCTGGCGGAGGAACTGCGTGTGCTTTACGTGGCACTGACCCGTGCCAGAGAAAAACTGATCCTGACAGCGGTGTTGGATAAGGCGGAGGAAAAATGGGAGCTGTCCCGGATGACAGGACAGGAGAAGCTGACCTATCTGGATTTCTGTGAGGCGGGGAGCTAT
>CDYZ01008014.1_pt1 | contig 15445 bp, 11 predicted proteins | sample 554921 | NCBI WGS metagenome assembly CDYZ01 (sample SAMEA3182058, study PRJEB8094) | gut metagenome | biome: human; feature: gut; material: Stool; isolation source: human stools | place: Canada | collected 2012-11-26 | reverse complement strand
AAACATCTTTTCTTCATTTATGCCCCTTATCTCATTTCCTTATATCTTTTATTTCTTTTCTCCCTTCTCTTATTTCTTTTCTCTCCTCCTTTTATTTCTTTTCAGGCTTTCTCTTATCTCCTTTCTTCCTTCTTGCTGTATTAATAATGGGTTAATCTCGGGAAAAGTCTTGTTTTACCCCTCTTCTTACTCTCATTCATTCGTATTCTTGCTCTCATTCACCCGTTTTGTGAGGGTGTGTCATAAGCTTCTTAGGATATAGATAAGGCACGGATTACACGGATTTTCGCAGATTTCTTTTGATTTTCTTTGGCGGTTTCAATAAAAAAGCGTAACTTTGCGGCAATAAACTATAAAATGAATAATGACTATGATGGGAATATTACAAGTTGCCTCTTATTTATACAAGCGCTATATGGATGATTTTGGCGTTCGTATTGATGAAATGAAGTTGCATAAGCTACTTTATTTCACGCAGCGTGAGTGCTTGATTCAAAAGGGCGAGCCTATGTTTGATGCACAATTTGAGGCTTGGAAATATGGTCCTGTCATGGTTCAGATTCGCCAGCATTATAAAAATGATTCTCTCCCAGAATTGATGGATAAAGAGCAGGTTGTACAATATGAGCCAGTGTTTGATATGGTGTTTAAAACTTATGCTCCACAGAAGTCTTGGAGTTTGAGTACTTTAACGCATGGAGAGTTTTCTTGGAAACACGCAAGAGAAGGCTATGATGAACAGGATTCATCTGAGGTAGAGATGAAAACAGAAGACATTATGGTTGATGCCAACAGGGTTCGTGAAAGACGAGCAGTTTTGCGTCAATTAAATCTTTATACTGCATAAACCATGAGAATAACTGAGGAACAAATGGCTTTGATACATTCTCTTCGTTGTGAACGGCTGGCTTCTAATGAAGAGAATTTGCGATTGATCGATTCTTTCTATAGCACTCGAAACAACAATGTTGCGGATGCTTTGCTGAATGAGGCCTATCAAGAAGATGAGTCTGGTGTTGTTGCCTATTATGTGGTGAAAGATAGCGATGCTAATGTGTTGTTCTTCTTTTCTTTGAAGTGTGGATTGTTGTTTGATGAATTCATAGAAGGAGAAAAATTGACTAGGCTCAAGGAACTTTGTTCTACTTTGTCTGAAAAGCTGAATGGGGGAAACGTGCCAGAAGAAGATAGGGATGGATTGAAAGCCATTTTGGAATCTGTTAGGGCAAAAAAAGGATTGAAGAAAGATGAAGTGGCTCGTATCCTTCATACTACAACAGATTCTCAGGAAATCAATTCTATTTTCGACAAAAACATCAAGAATGTGGGCAAAACCTTTGCTGGTGTGGAGATTGTGCATTTCTGTGCCAATGATGATTGTCGTGAAGTTTGGGATAAATATAATCTTGACCAAAGTCTGGGAGCAATCGTCTTTTGGCATTTTATCGTTCCTTTGATTTTTGAGTTGAGAAAGATTGTTGGTTGTGAATATCTTTTCTTATTTGCTGCTGATTGTGACCCTGATGAGCATCTTGTGAACTATTATAGCCAAAAGTTGAAATTTAAGAAAGCAGACGAGCATAGTGCTGCAATGCCGATTTATGATTTTACATGTAAGTTCATGTATCAAGAAATTGCGGAATTAGAAAAGAAGCGAATGAAGTTCTATGAGAACTTTAATCATGATGAAGATGCTGTCTAATCTTTTTATACCTTGAAAAACACAGATTGATTTAGAAATTAAATTTTGAGATTACAATATACATAGGCTAACAAGGGCTTTGATAGAGCTATCAAGAAGGCAAGATTCGTGGGAAGAGAAGATAATCACTGCTGTCCCGTTTAGAAATCATCGGTTTAAAAAGGCTAGGATACCATATGAGTGCAAAGGTACAAAATCAAATCGAACACACAACTTCTAGAACATAAAATATTGGATATTAATAACTTATATAATAATCGTCCAGACTAAACGGGACACTAGTGCAGATTTGAGTGAAGCTAAGAATCAAGAAATCCACAGCTGGCTTGAGTGCCTGCTGTGGATTCTCTGGTTTATATTAAAGTGTAGGATTCTGACTCATTGCGGAACGTATATCAGGCGGATTGGCATCGCCTTGTAGCGGCCGGTGCTACTGCCATCATATCCCTGAACGAAACGGGTATTTGTGATAGTCTTTATCTTATTATAGATATCCAGATAAAGATACCAGAAGCCATATTCTTTACTGTTTTCACTGAAGCCCTGATAGCCCGACAACAAAGACTGGCTCCATAGATTTGCGTGATATTCATCCTTGAAGCTGTTGCTCTCGTAATATCCGCTGATTGGGATATAGATGTAATCCTTCTGCGAAGACACTGTCGGGATGCGAATACAATTATATCGTTCACCCGTAGATGTTTCCAACGGATCTACTGAGGCTTTATTCGCAATAGCCTCTAGCTCGTTGCCCTTTGGAACTCTAAAATTGCCGATTACATACTTGTCGATATAGGCGTTACTTTTTTTATCATTTGATATCTTGAAATATCCACCTATAGAACCTTTATCATTGGCAATATTGGCAGAACCTGGCGAATAGAAATCGCTGTTGGATGCGCCTAGATTACGGTCTAACATGTAGTATGTCTTATTAGGCGTAGTAGTTTTACCATCAACTGATGGTTCATCTACCAGAATCTTCACTACTCCGTAGTAGTACCAACCTATTTTTTTTTCACCCAACTGTTCGTCTCCCAGATTTTTAATTTCTCCAAATACACCAGCATGATAGATCGGGTATTTGATGGTAAACGGATGATCAGCATCTTCAGTATTCTTGATGACAAAACCTTCTTCGGCTATCCATAAATCGTAGTTATTGGTGTTCAATGTAACTTTATAATAGTTATTGCCTTCGTAAACTTCATCCGAATAACTGATTTTGTCAGATTTCTTCACGAATTGGTCACCATCTTTCTTTGGTATCAAATAAGAGATAGTATTATCTCCTACGCTGAAGTGCAAGCCCTGGTTTCTGGTCTCTTCCTGATTATTGACCTTATTCTCGCTAGGTTTAACACCATGCATTTCTGAATCAAGCCAAGCAAAGTAAGCGAAAGGAGTATCACTATCTTTTAACTTAATGAGTACCTGTCGATCATCAGCACGTTTAAAGTCGTAACCTTCCTGATGAATCTTGATGGTTCTTTTCAAGTCACCGGAAGTGATGGTAATCGTACCTTCCCGAGGCTTCTCCGATTTGTTGTTTGCAACCAAAATGAGGTTGAGAACAAACTTAGTGCCTTCGTCAGGACTTGTTGTGGTTGACTTGCTACCTTGTGACCAGCCAGTTATCCACGATTGCGCATCATCGCTGATATCAACCTTATAGAGATTATTATCTGTTGTATTCTTTGTTTTAAGATTTGTAACCAAAGTGATAGGAGTAGTTGTAATTGAAGCATCAACCGTCTGTGTACCACAAACACCCAGTTCGTAGTCTTTGCAGGCAATCATATCTACAATCTCCGGGTTATCATCTACCACGGTTACCATCAGTCGATTTTCTGGATCAGCCTTTAATGCTTCAGCTTCAGTCGCATAGCCCGCATCGTTTACAGATTTAACCTTCACGATATAGTTGTGGTTACGTACCAATGCATATTGTGCAGTTTTGCCATCATCTTTTTTATAATAGAGGGCTACTTTATAGAAGCCTTCTGTACCCTTATATTTAGCCTTGATAATGATGTCAGCCTTGCCTGCAGAAGTTTCATTTACTGCAACTACAGCAGCAGGACCTCCAACAATAGGTTTGGTGTCATCCATCAAATCTGTAGTTTCTGCCAAGTTTTCATTGGTAGATTCTTCGTATTTAGCTGGCGCAATAGAACCTTTGCTAGCAGAATGCCATACATGAAGGTCTGTGATTTCGAAATCACTTACGGCTGCATCTACCGTGCATGTAATCTTTGCACATTGACGGGTTAGCGAAATCTTGCTGTCGTTCATCAGTTTGCTAAGTGTAGCTTTGCCCCAACAGATTGGCTTTGATAAATCAGGAGTGATATCTACCATCGCGTCAAGCTTTTCAGCCTGTTCTTTTGTCAAGTCAGAAACGTTGGCAACCAAATGTACCGTTTCTGTACCTTTAGGAAGGTTCGTTTTGATTTTCTTGTAACCATCTGCATCAGCAGTTGCATCAGCATAAGCTTTTGTACAATCCTGCATATCAAGATATTTGTCTGAAGTGTCATAACATACAAGCCACAGAGAAGTAATGCTCTCTGTAGTTTCGCCTCCTGCTCGGGTAGAGATTTCCTGAGGAGTGAAATTAGGCAATTGTATGCTCAGCGTAACTCCCTCGGTAGGGAGTTCGTCCCCACCGAGAGTAATTGCCTCTAAAGAGTCCTTACATGATGCAAGGCTTAAGAGCAATCCTATCCATATCATTAAAGTCTTTATTCTTGTCATCATTATATTTTCTATCTTTATTATTTAGAAACTCCTGACGGTTTGCCTTCCTGCCAGCTGCTACCATCGTAATAGCCGAATATCTGGTATCCGTTGGTTGCATCGTATTTACACTCGTAGCTGTCACCACCGAAGAGCATAGTTCCTTCGCTGCTATCATCAAAACAAATCTTTATAGCTTTTTCGTATTCGCCCTTAGGTGCTTTGAAACTGAGAATTGTACGTTTCCAACCATTTCCAACATCTTCGCTTTTTTTCTTGAACTTATCAGATTTACATTCCAAAGTATACGATTGGAATTTATTATTCTTCTTTCCAAAATCGATTTTCCATTTATAAATATCACTTTTAGTATATATCACATAGTCAACATTTATAATAGTCGGCTTGTCATCATATACTCGATAATATGGAATGCAGGTAGGGTCATAGAGATACCAGCCTTCACGATCTTCGTAGTTGAACAAAGGAATACCTGGGTCCATGGTATGAGGAAAACGGTGTGGAGTACAACCAGTCTTATCATTGCCATGATTCTCGCCAGTACCAAATATAACTAGCGTTTGACCTGGTTTAATTTGCTTTGTTGTACCTTCCGCTTTATTTTGTGCATACTTGCTATTTGCATTAAATGGCATATCTTTATAATACCATCCAGCATTATTTACGTCACCTGTCATTTGGTCACCAGGGAACTTTTCTGAAAATATCCATACATATGCGTCTGAATTAACGGTAGTACTACCAGAAGTATTCTCACCAAGCTGTGTATACATATACATTTTATGTCTACCATTTTGAATACGTTTATTATCTTCATTATTTTCGTCTTTACTTACATCTTTATCAGTCCAACCATCATACCAATTGAAATTATACTTATCATTATAACTGCCGTTTATTCCAGTATATTCTGTTTTTTGTTCAGCAAAAACGACATCTAGATTAGCGGTCCCGTCTTCCTTACCATCCCAGTTACATATATTATTGATAGCTCGCATGTAGATACGATAAGGGCCGAACTCCGGTTTTACAGTAACCGTAACTTCTTGTGCCGCTATCTCGTCACCAGAAATCTGATTCAGCGGCTTAAGTGTGAAGTTATAAACGGTAGTCGTCACAGGATTTACGGTTTCCTGTACCTTCATCAGATATTTTCCATCTGGATCAGGAGTATTATCATAACTTATCTCCAGACGAGAAGGTGCATCACCAACTTGTGCTGTTGAACCAGAAGTTTTTTCTGTTAGCGTACCATTGATGTTCTGAAATGCCTTCAAACCACCCAGGTTGGTTTCTACCACAAAGTGTTTCTCTAGAACCTGCTTTCCGTCAGGATCCTTACTCCAATAGATAACTACGTTCTTTGGGCTCACCTTAAAATAAGGAGTAACATCATAATGTACATTAATATACTTCTTGATATTGTTTGCCTGTAAGTAAACTTTAGCAGTTCCTTCTCTCTTCCCTGCAGAGTTCTTTGGAAACTTATCTATTGGTATATTTGGGTTGATGCCAAAGATAATGTTGTTGCCATCTTTTTTTGTTTCGATGATAACCTTCTCATCTTTCTCACCAACAGTCTTGGTGTCAATACAGCCAAACGTTACATCAGGTTCGCTTGAATTATAAGAGATAGTATCTCCCTTTGTAGAAGTCACATTAGCCTCGGCCTTGTTAACCCATAAAGTAGTATGGTAGAAATCGGCATTGATTTCTACTGGCTTCCAATCGTCCACTTTCACATCGCAGTCAAGATCCATATCACCATAGCTCTTCAGCTTACCTGTAATTTCATAATAGGTTCCACGAGGGAATGTAGGCAGAGCATCTGATGCGTTCTGCTTATGTCCCAGCTTGATGGTATATTGATTCTTGTTGCTGCTATTAACTATACCGTTAATCTTCAATACCGACTGTTCCTCTACATTAGAGATATAACGCTCTGGCAGATAGTAAGTACCTTGAAAAAGCCACTGCTTATCGTTCGTAGGTTTCGGTGTACCCTTATCCTTATAAGCATCAGCGATTTTCACAACATCTTCGTTAGCTACATCTTTGTTATCTTCATTGATTTCATATTCACCTTTCTGATAATAACATCCTTTGCTTGCGTCGCCTGTAGGAGTACTCTTATAAAGAGGTGTATCTATGCCTTTAGCATATTCTGGAGTTACATCTGTCTGGGTAAACTTACCATCCCATAATAAATGGGTAGAAGGAGTAAGCTTCTGTGCAACAATATCTGTTATGCGATAGCTCTTGCCATAAAGATTATCGCTCGCAGTTGGGTCCATAATGAGGTTGAGCTTAACCTTTACGCATGTAAACTTCAGGTTAGCTGCTACCTCTGTATATTTCTTACCACTTTTTTCTATTTTTTTATCGATGATATTACCGTTTACATCCTTTGGCTCATAAATCATCGGGATGTTTGTAGAAACCGGCATTCCCGGTTCTGTTCCAACGCCATAGTTCAGTACTATATTTTTGAGATCATTTTCTGTTTTGATAGTCTTATCACTCAACACCTTGTTCATGTTGGCAACCACATAGATATGGTAAGTGCCCGGCTCGATATTGAGCTGATAGTTAGCAACATGCGGCTCTACTATCATTGTAGCCAGTGGGGCAGGGAGCGTCTCTACCAGGAGCTTGCCTTCATTTCCATTTCCTGTAGGAAAAGCATAGAGGGTCAGGTCGTTGATCTGGCATTCATCTACCGTAGCATTATAGGTAGGAAGGCCGGAAGCATCGTCGGCACGGGTGCCGCGGCTGCTGAGCACGGTTGGCACGAGTACATGCAAGTTGCTTTCTGACGAAATGGGAGCGCGCTCGCCTCCAAGTTCGTCAGAGCAACTTACTGTAACCAACAATATAAACCAACTAACTAAACTTAAAATGAAATCTCGTATTTTCATTGTTCCTAATTTTTAAAGTCAAATACTCTTATGAGCTAAATGCCCCGAAAGGGCTCTGACACCTGAAACGGTTAGAAATCGACACGCTGGATGCGCTTGACCCAATCCAGGATGGAGATTCTGATCTCCGCATATCTCCACTGGTTGCCCTGGAGGAAGAAGTCGAGCTTGTAGTCGTACTCACGGTCCAGGAATTCCTGTGCTGAATAATGGCGGGCTTCGAAGGCGCCACGGCCTTGAGCCAGACAGTCAGCAAGATCGATGCGTGCCACCTCTTCGCCTGTAGTCTTGTTCGTGATGGTGAGGATGGCGTTCTTGTCGTTTTCTGCTGCCGGATGCCAGATGAGTCGGGAGAACATGAGGGCGGCATGAGCGGTGCGCTCTTTTACATTGCCCTCGGTATCCTTAAACTCAGTGGTCCAGGTGTAGTATGGGGTATATGTCAACTCCTCGTCGGGGAGGAGAGAGTTGTCGTAACTGATATCGCCGTTGGCATTGGTTATCTGATAACTGAAGTCATCGGCATTGATGTTGGCAGGCTCGTCGGTCTGATGCAGGCTGATGGTGAGCTGCTTGGTATCACGAACCAGACCGATGGTATGGCGTGTAACCTGCAGGTCTTTTACTTCAACCAGTTCGTTGCTGAGTCCCTGCCAGAGTGTATCGAGCGGTTGGCTCTGGTTGTTCACCTTGCCCTGTTCGCGGTCGAGTCGTGCATGGAGGGCGGTGATGTTGTCACCCTGCTGTGGCAGAGCTATCTGGAATTTGGCACCTGGCTGCGCAAGTGCATCTTCGTATTTCTTTTGGAAGGCGAAGGTTGCGAATCGGTATTTGCCCGGTTCCAGATTGATTCGCATGGCATAGTTAGGGTCCTTGAGCGGCTGTGATGTCGCATCGTTATAGGCATCATGGCGAGCAATGAAGTTGCCCTGCTCGTCGTATACGAATACGCTGAGTCCGCCCACATGATCATTGAACATGTCGGCACGCTGCACGTTGTAGTCGTACTTGAACTGCAAGTCAACACCCATGTCACAAGGAGGCAGGTCGTCGTGCATCAAGTCGTTGCAGCTGCTGAGCATACTGCCCGCCATGATGAATCCCCATCCCATGCATATATTCTTGATCCAACTGTTAAACTTCTTGTTTGCCATGATGCTTATCTGTTTTATGAAAAAGTAAAGTGTATAAATTGATTCTTATTCTTCCGATATAGCCAGCCGCTCCTTAGCGCTAGAGCGGCTGAGCTATATATAATAATGTGTTATGGATTACAAATCTACGTTCTGTGTACGCTTAGCCCAGTCGAGGATCTTAACGCTAACGTTGATGTACTTGGTATCCTCATCGTCTGGGGACTTAGGCTTAACCTCTGGAACGTCAGGATAACCAGGACCGCTGATGCTATTGACAGTAAGGTCGTACCAGTTGTTGCGGAGCACACCGTAACGGCCGAGCCAATTCAGGTTCTTTCCATCATATGTTTCATTACCTGCTGTCCAAGGCGTCAAGTCGTCACCGAAGTGCTTGATACGGGCAATATAATAGCTTTCACCATTCTTGTAGGTCTTGATACCGATACCTTTATCCTTATCAAGACCGAGTTTGGTGTTGAGCGTGGCTACTAATTTATCATCAACCTTTTCTGTTTCTGTTTCTCCTTCCTTAATCTTAATCGATACATTTGATTTAGTCAATACATGTGTACCGGCAGTCAATAAATCACCCGTAAGTTCTACAGTAGGGTCGGTAGTAATACGCAGAGCCTCTTTTGCTTTACTGGCAATTTGATCTTTAAGAGTTTTCGTTGTCCAAATGTCCAAACTGTTACCAATCATAAAGAAGGTCTTGTCTGTCCCTGACTCTGATGCCAAAACATTTGGAGTATAAGTAGCCTTAACAAGTACACGGGTGGTCTGACCTTGTTTCATGTTATTGATGTCGAAAGTGTTCTCTAAACAATACAATGGGTGCTCAGAACCAGAGCCATCCATCCATGTGACTGCAGATTCTTCAGCTGTCGCTAAAGTGAATTGTTCCTTACATTTGTCTAAGTCTGTTAAGCCCATGCTGTAGTTAGGGTCGATACCCCAATATACACGCTTGAAAGTAGCTGTAGTAGAAGTACTAACGAAGCGAGATGTTGCTGGAGCTGTACCTTGATCATTCTTCCAAATATCTGAGTAAGCTGGAACAGTTTGAGCTGTTGGATCTGTTGGAGCTGCCGGTGTTATACCAGTCTTCAAACCAGAAGTTACATGTACTGGGAATGATTTCTTGTTAGTAACATCCAAAGCCCAATTTGTGATTTTTACCTTGTCGCTTTTATAATTTGTTCCGGTTGCATTGTCACCCTCTGTTGCAAAATAATTCTTGCCTGTACTGTTTGATCCTACAGTAACCTTTGCCAAACCGCGTTCTACATGAATCGTTGTACCAGGTTTACTCTGTGCCTCTTCCTTTGTTCTATAGATACCCTTTATTGGCACGAGGGTTGTTGGCTCAACATCTTTTGTAGTAAATTCAGGAGCATTAGCCATATAGAAACCATTCGAATTATTTACAAGGTTTGTCGCATTTACTTTATCTGCAACATTCCAAGTTCCATATGTCTCTGTTGTTGCAGTAGGAATTGTAACCTTGTTCTCTGTTCCTACCTTATTGTTAAGAATGACCAATGCATAGTATTGACCACCAGCCTCATCTACTTTTGCGCTATTAAGTTCAGCTGTGATAGTTGCTTCTGTTGTAATACCATTGTTACTTTCATTGTCTTTTTTCCAAGGCTCCAAATTACCGAGTGGTACAGCTTCGACAAACTTGAAGTTGTTTTCAGAAGTTTCTGTTCCCTTCTCAAAGATAAGGAGTGTAGCATCATTTACTGCATACTCAGAAGCTGTACCGCCATCAAACTGGTCATTTGTAGTAGCACGTGTACCATTTGCAGTAGGCAAGTTGATTGTGATAGATGCATAGCTTACACCTGCTTCATTAGTACCAGTACCTGAACCTGCGGTTCCCAGATCCTCATTGCTTGAACAGCTTGCTGACATAGCTGCGATGACAGCCAAGCCAAAAAAATGTTTAATCTTCATAATCTTTAAAAGTTAAGCTTGTTTATAATCGTTATTCTCTAATTTTCTGTTATTCCAATTCCTTTATCTGCTTGAAGACATCTCTTACTCGTTCTGCCTCTTTCGAGTTGCCTGCCTTGGCAAGATGCTTTTCGGCAGAAGTAAGATCGCCTTTCTGCAAATCGGTGCAGGCGGCATTGAGATTCGCTGTCTCATCATCTGGGAAGAGGCGGACAGCGATGTCGAATACCTCGTTAAACTCTGGCGACCCCGGCTCGTAAGTCTGTGCCACCAGGAACATCTCCTGCAGAGAAAGCTGCTGTGGCTTGGTCTTCAATATCTCCTTGGCTTCTTCGATGCTGAACGGACGAACCGTGTAGGTTACCGTATAGTCGCTATGACGGAGACGAGGATAGATATTGTCCATGATGTAGCGGTAACTAGCAGGATGAAGTTTTCTGATCTTCTGGTCCTTAGCATCAGGAGCCAGCGAAGAGTTAGCTATCTCGAGTATTGCTTCCTTATCAGCCAGATGACTTGCCTGTATCTTCTTCTTGAATCCTTCCCAGTCTTCCGGTGTAGCCTGATAGGTAAAGAGCTTGCTGTTTATGGTGTAGAGGCTGCTCACATAGTTGCGGAGAGCAGCTGCACGCTCGTTGGCAAGGCGCTTGTTGTTGGCATACGAACCATCAGGCGAAGCAAAACCGTGGATATCAATATCTGTGATTTCAACGTTCTTGTCGTTCTTCACCAGGTCGATGGTAGAAGTAATCTTCTTCAGCTCAGTAGCATTCTCACGGAAGTTGGCAAGGATATTACTCTTGTTAACCACAAAGCTGAGATAAGCTTCACCCTTTTCGGCTCTCACCTTCTTGGCTTCCGCCTTCGGCTGCACGAAGAAATCCTTCGTAATCTTCGGTGTACGGTCGATATCCGCAATCGGCGTATTGTCCTGTTCTATCAGGTTGCCGCATCCGCAGAGATCTTCCTTTACCGAGAGTTTGAACTTCTTCATCCATTTCTGATAAGGAACAGACTGGGCGAAGTAAACCTGCTGACTGGTCTTGTTCTTGCGGGTAAGAACCTGTGCCTGCGGATTCTTCTTGCTGTCGGCAAGTCGGCGGTATCTTACAGCCTGGTTTCTACCCTGGATGATGATAGGGTTGAGAGCGATAGAATCAGTTCCTACCATTACCGGTGTGAAAACAATCTGCTGCTCTGATTTCATCTTCAAATCGTTCAGATTCATACGGAAGGCAACGTCCATCCGGTTGCCGTTCTTGCGTGCCAAGACGCTGTCTACCTGAATCTTCCCCCCTGCCAGTTGTTGAGCCTGAGCAGGCATGATGCCCTGAGAAAAGAGTATGCAGAGAGGCGAAATGACCGCATAAAGCTTCATTTTATCCATATTATGATTTCCCTAAAATTTTTTGTATTCTGTCTAGTTATTACGTGTTTATATTGTCAGTTAAAACAACAGTTAAATAAAATTCTTAGAACACGTATATGAGAGATAGTGCGGCTTTTGTAGGGCCCACATAGTTGCGGTGGTCTTTGTCGAGACATTTTTCGCATCGTCCGTAAAGCTTGTAAGGACTGTAGGCATATCCCAAACCGATAGACCCTTCGAAATTGAGGTGCTTATTAAGCAACCACTGATAGCCGTAGGTAAGGCCTCCACCTACATACCAGCCTTCATAGTGCCTGCCCTCCAGAGTTTTCGGCAGGATGCCGAAGGGCATGTCAATGTTTTTAATGTTGTATTCACCGCCTAAGGCATGGATTCCGAAGAAATGGCCTCCAAACTTCTGGCAGGTGTACCATCTGTATTCTGGCATAACATTCCAGAATCTCATCTTCTTGTCGCCCGAGAACTTCCAGGGGTTCAGGGTTCCGAAGAGTTGGAAGGTTGTTTTCTTGCCTGTGCCGATTTCGATGCCGGCGTTGGCAGATGTAGAAGCCCATCCCAGTAAGTTGGTCTTCAGAGCGACCTCCTGCGCTCGCGTCGTTGCCGTTGAAAGGATCAGCAGCAGCAACATAGCTGATTTTATGAATGTTTGCTTCATCATATCTTTACTTTTATATTTGGTTTCGTTTGTATTAAACTTAGCCTTCGTTCGCTAGTTGGTATCTTTTTTCGGCTGCAAATTTAAGAGAAAATCCAATACGAAGCAAGAAAAAGTTTCAAAAAGGCTACATTTCTTTGTGCAAACGTTTGCACGCTTTATGCAACCTGTTTACGCACACACATCATCAAGCACATGATTGATGGCTGCCTTAATCATTTCCAGTGCCTTGCCATGTTTCTTCTTCAAAATACTTAATGTGTTGAAAAGCAGTTTTATCATCCATCTAACTATTAATCTTTATTAATTATACATAGAGATATACCATATATATGAAATATATTATGTATCTTTGCACCAAAGTAGAACCATTTAAATAAATACACTTATGAGTACAGTTTCAGTAACACCTTCTAAAAGAAAGATCATTGACTTAAAAGATGATACTTTTAAGACTCTATCCATTATGGCTATTCAGAAGGGAACCAACCTCAAAAACTATATTGAGGATATACTCAATGGCATAGCCGAAGATTACGAAGACGCAAAGCTCTATGCTAAATTAAGAAAAGAGCAGCCAGAGGGTCTCATCCGTGCCAACAAAGAAGAACAAGAAGATTTTGAAAAGTGGTTAGGCGTATGAATGTCGAATTTTCCAAAGCCTTTGTCAAAGCTTCCAAACGTCTTTCAGGCAAGATGCTCGATTCTTTAAGACGTACGATAGTAGAAGTTAAAGCAGCCAAAGGTATTCAAGATATCTCTGACTGCAAGAAACTTGTTGGGTATCGTAATATATATAGAATTCGTTTAGGTGACTATAGAGCACTATTTACTCTAGAAATTGAGTTTTCTGGCGATACTATATTCTTTCAATATCTTGCTCCACGAGGCGAAGCCTATGGTAAAAAGATGAAAACAGAACTTAAACGAATAGACAAAGAATAATTATATTATTCAGTCTCCAATGTATCAATCTTCTTAGTAAAAACTTTATTACTAATTAATTTTTTAGTTGTGATATTGGCAGTATTTCCTGATTCCATGAAGCGTACCTTGGAGATGGAATGGAACTACCCACAAGTCTTTCGCTTGTGGGTAGTTGAATACTATCACTCTCTTTGATGGAAAGAATCATTGAGAATTTTACACATGTCATCAAGGTGTTCTTCTGCCAGGAAGAATGAGGGTGAAGAGGCCTGGTCTATCATCATGACCAGTTCCTGGTCCAGCACATACTGGTTCGGTATTTGTTTTTAGATGAATGTTTCCAAATATCCTCTTGCCCCGTAGAGTGGTACATTTGTGATGCCGTCCTGCTCCCGATAGTCGCTCATGGAAAAGCGCAAGCCTTTCATTCCGGGATATTTGGCTATAGTCGTTTTCAAAGACTTTGACTGAAGATTCTCCTCTGCCTTCACTTCTACCGGTATGACCTGCATTCCTGCCTGAATGACAAAGTCTAGTTCCAGCTGGCTGTTTTCCTTACTATAATAATATATAGGAATCTGGCGCAGCGATTCCAGCTGACAGCAAATGAAGTTTTCCGTAAAATCACCCTTCCCGGTATTGTCATTACTAGGAAGCAGAAGCAAGGCTGGCGGAGTTTTACTCATAGCCCCCAGCAGTCCACAATCCAAGAGATACAATTTGAAGGCACTGACATCCTCATGAATCTTCAGAGGAAGACCTAAAGTCTTCACCCTACTGATTTTATATACCAGTCCTGCATCTATGAGCCACTGGATTGCCAACTCGTAATCCTTGGCTCTGGCACCTTGTTTTACAACACCATAGATGAACTTTTTATTCTCTTTGGCTAGTTGGGAAGGGATGGAGTTCCATACCTGGTTGATTCTTACTACCTGCTCTTTTGGTGCATGCTTGGAAATGTCTTTTTCGTAGGCCCGAATAATTTCCTCCTGTACTTCCCTTACGGCATTTGCATCATTGGTTTCTATGAACTTATTTACGGCTTCGGGCATACCGCCAACAAGGTAATATTCACGAAGATGCTGAATATAGAGTGTTCTGAGCGATTTTACCACATCCCACATTCCATGCTGCAGCAGATCCATACGCTGCTTGAAACCACGTGCCCACAGAAACTCCTCGAATGTCATCGGATACATTTCCAGGGTGTTAACCTTTCCCACAGGATAGGATTCTCCCTGATGAAGAGACAAGCCGAGAAGGGAACCGGCTACTGCCACATGATACTCCCGTGCATTTTCACAGAAATACTTCAACGAGGCAAGTCCACGATGCAACTCCTGTATTTCATCCATAATGATGAGGGTCTTGCCGGCTTCTATATTAACACCAGTAATAGCTCCGATGGTGAGAAGGATGCGATCTATATTATAGTCTGAAGCAAACAAATCCTTAGCCATGGCATTGTTGTCACAGTTAATGTAGGCCACATTTTCAAACTCACGTTGCCCAAATTCCTTCAAGATATAAGTTTTGCCAACTTGTCTTGCTCCCAACAGAATAAGGGGTTTTCTATCCTCTCTGTTTTTCCAAGCAATGAGGTCTTGCATGATAAATCTTTCCATATATTGCGTTTTTGGCTGCAAATATACTGAAAATTAATGAAATAGCAAAATATATCACATTTTTATGAGGGACATTTTGAAAGATTAACACACTTTTATGAGGGACTTTTGGGGCTACATATACACTTTTATGAGGGACTTTTCTGTACATGCATTAAAATGTTGTAAGAGTTATAGTAGTTTCCTGGCAATCCAAGCACAAGCCTCTGCGTCAGCCAGGGCATTATGGTGTTGGGTTAGGTCGTACCCGCAATAAGCAGCTACAGTTTGTAGTTGGTGGTTGGGTAGGAGAGATCCCAACTTTCTTCTGGAGGCTCGGCATGTGCAATGGAACTCATAATCGGGATAGTCCATCTGATACATTTGGAAC
>CDYZ01015830.1_pt1 | contig 15491 bp, 9 predicted proteins | sample 554921 | NCBI WGS metagenome assembly CDYZ01 (sample SAMEA3182058, study PRJEB8094) | gut metagenome | biome: human; feature: gut; material: Stool; isolation source: human stools | place: Canada | collected 2012-11-26 | reverse complement strand
TTAATATATGAAACACGATTAGTTGCCGTAGCGGAACGGCACACCCGCAGCGACTGCGGGCTCTACTTACTGGACACAATATATATATATATGTATCAAATTTATCGGGGCACCCATCGTGGTGCCCCGCTTTTTGTTTTTACCATCTAATTAACCCGTTTCCATTCGATTTTTGAATCAAGAATTTGCAAGTAAAGAAAGTAAATCCGTATGCGGCTATCAGTTTTTTAGAATGCGATGGCTGGTGTGTAGATGAAAGTCAGCAGGAATATGGGGTGGTAAGAATCAGAGTGAGATGGCGTGGGAGTGGTGTGTAACTTGTTGATATACAAAAGTAAATCGGAAAGGAAACAAGCAGAAATCATCTTATCGAAAATGCTTATAGCTGCATTTGTGCTTTTTAAATGCCGATGATCTGCGGCTTTCGTTATTGTCTATACCTTTGCAATCGAAAATCGCGGATGCCACTTCCGACAGGTGTGGCGCTGCGGCAAGGCAGAGGAAATTAGTCAAAATAATAAAGTACAAATGGAAATACTTGAAAAGTTGTTTTACGGATTCCCCGAGTTGTGGGGAGGAGGCGTGGCCCACTCAGTGATGATTCTGGCCCTGGTGATCACGCTCGGCCTGTGCTTGGGCAAGGTTCGGGTGCGCGGAGTATCGCTCGGGCTGGCCTGGGTGTTGTTTATCGGTCTGCTGATGGGCAACCTTCCCATCACCATCGACGAGCATCTGCTCCACTTCCTCAAGGAGTTTGGCTTGATACTCTTCGTCTATTCCATCGGCCTTGAGGTGGGCCCGGGCTTCTTCTCCTCCTTCCGTGGAGGTGGCAAGAGTCTCAATATCCTCAGTATTGTAGTTGTGGCATTGAGTATTGTGACAACCCTCGTGGTCTATTCCTTCTCTGGCACATCCGCTACGACCCTCGTCGGCATCCTCTCGGGTGCCGTGACCAATACCCCGGGACTGGGTGCGGCACAGCAGGCGTTCAGCGATCTGCGCCACATTGACGCCCCATCCATCGCCACAGGCTATGCCATCGCCTACCCTGTGGGTGTGCTGGGTGTGATCCTCTCATTTGTCATCCTCCGCTATGCCCTGCGCATCGACAGACACCATGAGGAGGACGCTGCCAAAATGGGCGCAGGCCACTTGAAGGAAATGACACTCCACACGTTCTCTGTGCGCCTGACCAACAAAATGGTGGCTGGCGACACGGTGCGCCAGATCCACGAAGTGCTGAAACGCGACTTCATGATCTCGCGTATCATCCACAGCGACGGCAGTGGCAAGGGTGAAGTGGTCAACGGGGCGACGGTAGTCAACGAGGGCGACCTGCTCCAGGTGGTGGCCCATCCTACGGCCGTGGAGGCCATCGTGGCCCTTGTCGGCGAAAAGGTAGAGGTGGCGCCCGAGACCTTTGGCAAGGATCTGATCACGCGTCGCATCCTTGTGACGAAGCCGGGTGTCAACGGCAAGAGCATCGGCCAGATGGGTATCCGCACGAGCCTTGGCACGAACATCACGCGAGTGAACCGCAACGGTGTGGACCTCATCGCTACCCCGCATCTGAAACTGCAGCTTGGTGATCGTGTGACGGTGGTGGGTACGGAGCTTGCTATTGCCCATACGGAGAAACTCCTTGGCAACCAAATGAAGCGGCTCAACGCGCCCAACCTCATCCCTATTTTCCTTGGTATCATGCTCGGTTGTATCGTGGCCAACATCCCCTTCTTCCTTCCGGGTATCAATGAGAGCCTGCGACTGGGACTCACCGGCGGCCCGCTGGTGGTGGCCATCCTCATCGGTTTCTTCGGCCCGAAATATAACCTCGTGACCTATAATACGATCTCGGCCAACTTGATGTTGCGCGAGGTGGGTATCTGCATCTTCCTGGCCTGTGTTGGACTGGGCACGGGAGCGCCCTTTGTACAAACCCTTGCCACGGGTGAGGGCGCGCAGTGGATTGCCTATGGTGCCGCCATCACGATGGTGCCCATCCTGGTTGGTGGTTTGATAGGCCGCTATGTCTTCCACATCAACTACTACACGATGCTCGGTGTGCTCGCTGGTGCCCATACCAATCCGGCAGCCTTGGCCTACGTCCGCGAGCAGACCTCTGCTGACGCGCCCGCCGTGGGCTACGCCACGGTCTATCCTTTCGCTATGTTCCTGCGCATCGTCACGATTCAGATACTGATCTTTGTATTCGGATAAACGAATGAGAAACGTCAAAACAGAGAACCCTTCAGTGCGCCCCTCGGCAGTAGAAGAGCCGAGGCGGCGGCGCGGAGTGGCCGAAACGGAACTCTGCCACAAGCTCGACCTGCTGCTACGCACAGGAAGCCTACTCATGGAGAGTGCGGCCGACACCTCGCGTATCCTGCGGACGATGAAGCGCGCGATGGCCTTCCTGGGACTGGACGAGCGCTACATACACCTCTATGTCAACTGGAACGTGCTCATGGTCAACTACAGCGATGAGCTCCACTCGTTTACGAAGTTTCAGCGCTGCGAGCGTCACGGCATCAGTCTGGCCACCATCGCCAAGGTGAGCCGCCTCACCTGGACGGCCATCCGCGAGGACTTCTCGCTCGTGCAGTATGAGAAGGCCCTCGATGACATCCACGATGCGCCACGTGGCTTCACCCCCTGGCAGGTGGCGATAGGTGGCGGCTTTGCCTGCGGTGGCTTCTGCATCCAGTTTGGCTGCGATTGGACCGCATTCTTTTATTGCTCCCTGGCGGCCGTCCTGGGTTTCCGCCTGCGGATGTTTCTCCCCACGATGGGTTGCAACAACTACGTCGCCATCGGCATCTCGGCCTTCGTGGCCACGCTGCTGGCTTGGGCGACAGCACTCCTTTCTACTGATCCAGCGATGATGGCGGGCATGCCGTCGTGGATGATCTCCACTACGCCATGGCACCCACTGATGGCGTGTGCGCTATTCATCGTACCAGGTGTGCCGCTCATCAACTTTGTGAGCGACATGCTCGACGGCTATATCGAGACCGGATTCATCCGTGCCGTCAATACGTTGCTCATGGTGCTGGCCATGGCTTTCGGCATCGCCTTTGCCATCAAGGTCTGCGGCATTGACAATTTTGCCAAGACGCTCACTATGACGCCCCATCATGAGTATTGGGAGTATGCCATTGCCGCCGCCGTGTCGGCCATGGGATTCTCCACCATCTTCAACATCCCGCGACGCCTGCTGCCCGTCGTGGCCGTGGGTGGTATCATCGCCGTGTGTGTGCGCAACTTTATCAACCTCGGTCCGAGCAATGGCAACCTCGGCCTGGACATGGGACTGACCATCGGGTCGCTGGCGGGAGCCACGGCAGTGAGTATCGCTGTCATCAAGGCGCGCCACTGGTTTCATGTGCCCCATCAGTGTATCACCATCCCGAGTGTCATCCCGATGATTCCGGGTGTGCTGATGTATCGCGCCCTCTTCGCTTTCATCGAGATGCACGGTGTCGTCGGTGAGGTCACGGTGGGTATGAACAATGCCATCAAAGCCTCGCTGGCCATCATCTGCATCGCCCTCGGCGTGGCTGTGCCCAATCTCTTTTTCCGCCGTTTCATCGAGGATACACGCAAGCGGAAGTTGCTTGCCATGCTCGTGGAACGGAAAAAGCGCAACGGAGAGTTTGTCACGCCCCATGCCGTGGGAGTGAGACAGGGGGCACACAGAAGGACAAGAAAGGAAAAAAATCATGCCCGCGATACGCACGAATAGAAACTCTTGTAGTATCTTTGCAAACGGATTTAGACCGATAAGAATGGAAATCAGACAATTGAAATATTTCCTCCAGGTGGCCGAAACGCTCAATTTCTCCAAGGCGTCGCGGAAGCTCTACGTCACGCAGAGCACCCTATCGCAGCAGATCTCCCATCTGGAGCAGGAGATAGGAATGCCGCTCTTTGAGCGCAATTCCCACGAGGTGTATCTCACGGAGGCGGGAAAAGAACTGTTGCCCTACGCCCAAAAGACGGTCAATGCGGCCGGGGCTTGTGCGGACCACATGAACGACCTGCGCGAGATGCTGGCTGGAGAACTCAACATCGGAGTGACATTCTCCTTCAGCAACATCATGGCCGAGACGCTCATCGCGTTCATCCATGCCTACCCCCACGTCAGGCTCAACATCGTCTATCGTTCCATGCAGGAACTGATGGACGGACTGAAAAAGCGTGAACTGGACCTTGTGCTGGCCTTCAAGCCGCTGAAGCGGGACAAGGCGATAGACAGCAGAGCGATTTTTAGCAATCGCCTGGCAGCCATCGTCAATGATCACCACCCGCTGGCAAGGCAGCAGAGCGTCACCCTCGCAGACCTTGAGCGCTATGATCTCATTCTGCCCTACAAGGGCTTGCAGGCGCGCAACGCCTTCGAGCACCTGCTGGAGGGGCGTGACAACAACTTCAAAATCATGGTGGAGGTCAACAATGTCAATATCATCTTTGACTTGCTGAGCCGCAGTTCGCTTGTCTCCATCCTCTCGGAATCCACCACGCTCACCCAGCCAGGTATGAAGGCTATCCCTATCGATGCGGAGGGCAACGAGATGGACGGCTGTGTACACTTGCTGCGCGACTCCTATATGAAGTCGTCGGCCCAGGAGTTTATCCGCATGCTCAGTCAATCGACTGCCCTGCTGGCCAACCTCGCCTTCAAAGATATACTGAGGTAGGCTACCGCAGGAGATGGAGATGCTGTCCATAGCTTCTGCCTTCACGGTCGCCAGCCATTCCTCACACAAGCTTTTTTGTGTTTGATTAGTGTTTTGCAGCATCCCGATGGGGATGCAAAAAGCCACATTCCAACGGGTTTCTCCCTTGCGAATGTGGCTTTGTCTATCGTATAAAATCTCCACTACCCTGCTATGTGCAACGGTGTGTGGCCTCTTTGCGGACGTTGAAGCGCTTGGTCTTAAAATGTAGCGTGGCGCAGCGGAGTGGTGTATTGGTACGGAAGCCATGCCAACGAGGGGACGTCGCGCAGGAAGAGGAGGGAGGCGTGCTTGCCACGCTCCACACTGCCATACTCCGCGGACAGGCCCATGGCGGCAGCGGAGTTGAGGGTGATGGCGTTGAAAGCCTCTTCGGGGGTGAGACGCATCTTCGTGCAGGCCAGGGACCAGACAAACTTCATGTCGCCCGACGGCGTGGAGCCTGGGTTGTAGTCGGAGGCGAGAGCGATGGGCAGGCCAGCGTCGATGAAGCCACGGGCCGGGGCAAACCGCATATTAAGGAAGAAGGACGTACCCGGCAGACCAGTGGGCATGGTGACGGCACCACGGAACTGCTCTATGCCTTCCTCGGGGAGTGCCTCCAAGTGGTCGGCAGAGAGTGCACCATGAGCGATGGCAACACGGGATCCACCCGAGAAGGCCAGCTCGTCGGCATGAATCTTACCCTTCATGCCATATTTCTCGCCAGCCTCGAGGATGCGGTCGGTCTCCTCTGGCGTGAAGAAACCCTCGTCGCAGAACACGTCCACAAAGTCGGCCAGTCCCTCGGCAGCCACACGGGGCATCATCTCGTTGATGACGAGATCGACATATTCTGACTGGCGTCCCTTATAGGCTCGGCCGACGGCATGGGCACCGAGGAAGGTGGTCACGATGCGGAGTGGCGAATGGGCCTTTACGCGCTGGGCGACACGCAGAATTTTCAACTCATCCTCGGTCGTCAGTCCGTAGCCAGACTTGATCTCCACACAGCCCGTGCCCTTTTGCCAGATCTCCTCGGCACGGCGCATGGTCTGCTCGAAAAGGTCCTCCTCGCTCGTCTCGTGGAGACGGTCGGCAGAATTGAGGATGCCACCGCCGCGGGCGGCAATCTCGGCGTAGGACAATCCCTGAAGTTTGTCCTCAAACTCCTGCTCACGGCTGCCTGCCCAGACCAGGTGGGTATGGCTGTCGCAGAAGCGCGGCATGACGAAGGCGCCCTTGGTGTCGATGACCTTAGCGTCCTGCGTCAGCTCCGCAGGCACGCTTCCCGTGCCGAAATCCAAGATTTTGTCGTCCTCGACGGCGAGCCATGCGTCTGCCATCGTCTCTACGCGGGCCATCTCCTGTCCCGCCTTGCGCAGCTCTCCGTGGGTGATGCCACAGAGTTGGGCGATGTTGGTGTATATCGTTCTCATTGTCTTCGTATAATATAAATAATGATGATACCAATAAAAAAAGTGCGGGGGAGAGCAAGCGCGCCCGTCATGGACACCCTTGCCGTCCCCCGCACGGATCTTACTTTTTTATCGTTTTAGTTTCCCTATCGATCATGAGGCTGCGCCTAACGATCGATGGGGATAAAACGTTTAGAATTGATTCTTGGCGATGAAGTCGATGCTCTTGGCGATGAGCGGGTACATCACGCGGTCGATCTCGATGAACGGGACGATCTTGCGGTACTCTGCGTGCAACTTCTCTACCGCGGGCGAGGACTTCAGCGGACGGCGGAAGTCGAGGGCCTGTGCGGCGTTGAAGAGCTCCAAGGCAAGGACGCGCTCCGTGTTCTCAGCCACACGATAGAGTTTCGTGGCGGCGTTGGCACCCATGGAGACGTGGTCCTCCTGCCCCTGGCAGGTGGGGATGCTATCGGCAGAGTTGGGCATGCAGAGCATCTTGCTCTGGCTGACGATCGAGGCGGCAGCATACTGGGTGATCATGAATCCGCTGTTCACACCCGGCTTGGCAACGAGCATGGAGGGAAGACCGCGCTGCTCGTCACCCAGCTTGTAGATGCGGCGCTCGGAGATGCTGCCCAACTCGTTGAGGGCGATGGCCAGGAAGTCCATTGGAAGGGCGATGGGTTCACCGTGGAAGTTGCCGGCAGAGATGATCATATCCTCCTCGGGCACCACGGTGGGGTTGTCGGTGGCGGAGTTCATCTCGGTCGTGCAGACCTCCTCCACATAATGGAGTGTATCCTTGAACGCACCATGCACCTGCGGGATGCAGCGGAAGGAGTAGGGATCCTGCACATGGGTCTTGTGCTGTTTGATCAGCTCAGAACCCTGAAGCAACTCGTAGATATGGTCTGCCGTCTCCATCTGGCCGCGATGGGGGCGAACGGCGTGTACGGGATGGAGGAACGGCTCGATTCTGCCGTCGAAGGCATCGAGGGACATCGTGGCGATGAGGTCGGCCCACTTCGACAGATCCTGTGCCTTCAGGACGCTCCAGGCGAAGAAGGCGAGCATGTTCTGCGTACCGTTGAGCAGGGCGAGACCCTCCTTGGAGGCGAGGTGGATGGGCTTCCATCCCATCTTCTCGTTGAGCTCCTCACCCGTGATGATCTTGCCCTCATACTCTACATGGCCGAGGCCGACGAGTGGCAGGCAGAGGTGAGCCAGCGGCACGAGGTCGCCAGAGGCGCCCACGCTACCCTGCTGATAGACAACGGGGCACACGCCGTGGTTGAAGAACTCGATGAGACGCTCCACGGTGTCGAGCTTGATGCCGCTGTAGCCGTAGGAGAGCGACTGGATCTTGAAGAAGATCATCAGACGGACCACATCCGTCGGCACGCGGTCGCCCTCGCCACAGGCGTGGCTCATCATGAGGTTGATCTGCAACTGGGACAGCTTGTCCTCGTCGATGCTCACCTTGCAGAGGGAGCCGAAGCCTGTCGTCACACCGTAGATGGGTGCCTCGGCGGTGGCAATCTTTTTGTCCAAATACTCACGGCAGCGGATGATGCGTGCCTTGGCGTCGTCGGAGAGACGCAGCTCATAGCCCTCGCGGATGATGGCGCGGACGGTATCGAGCGTCAGATGTTCTGCGCTGATATAATGGATTTTACGTTCCATTGCTTCTTTTCTTTCTTAAAGTGTTGTCAGGCCCGTGAAGGCCCGATGAGTTGATGTTTTGATTTTGTCGTTGCTTGAAAACATATCGCGCAACAGGTTGACTGGGAGCCTGTTGCGGCCCCCAGACAATATGTTAGAACGCAGCGTCGATGATGTTGTCGTCGACGAGGTTCGGCATGGTCATGCGGAAGTCGGGCGTGCGGTCCATCTCACGCTGGATGGCATCCATGGATCCCTTGTTGCGGGCCCATGCACGGCGGGAGATACCGTTGTTGACATCCCAGAAGAGCATCTCGCGGATGTTGCGGCTGCTCTCCTCGGAGCCATCGACTACCATACCGAAGCCACCGTTGATGACCTCGCCCCAGCCTACACCACCGCCGTTGTGGATGCTCACCCACGTGGCGCCACGGAAGGAGTCGCCGATGACGTTCTGTACGGCCATGTCGGCGCAGAACTGAGAACCATCATAGATATTGGAGGTCTCGCGGAAGGGAGAGTCGGTACCGGAGACGTCGTGGTGGTCACGACCCAGAACGACGGGTGCCTTGAGACGGCCATCCTTGACGGCCTCGTTGAAGGCCAGCGCGATGCGGGTACGGCCCTCACAGTCGGCATAGAGGATGCGGGCCTGTGAACCGACGACGAGGTGGTTGGGACCTGCCTCGCGGATCCAGTGGATGTTGTCGTCGAGCTGATGCTGGATGTCGGGGGTGGCATGGCTGCGCTCGTCCATCATAATCTCCTCGGCAATCTTGTCGGTCAGTGCCAGGTCGGCGGGATCGCAAGAGGTGCAGACCCAGCGGAACGGACCGAAGCCGTAGTCGAAGAACATCGGACCCATGATATCCTGGACGTAGGACGGATAGCGGAAGCCGTGACCGTCTGCAGCCATGATGTCGGCACCGGCGCGTGAGCTCTGCAGGAGGAAGGCATTGCCATAGTCGAAGAAGTACATGCCACGGGCGGTCAGCTTGTTGATGGCAGCCACCTGGCGGCGCAGAGACTCCTCGACACGGGCCTTGAACTCCTTCGGATCCTCGGCCATCATGCGCTTGCTCTCCTCCAGGGTGAGACCCACGGGATAGTAGCCACCGGCCCACGGATTGTGGAGAGAGGTCTGGTCGGAACCGAGATTGACCTCGATATCCTCCTCGGCCAAGCGCTCCCAGAGATCGACGACATTGCCGACGTAGGCCATTGACTTCACCGTCTTGGTGCTCACAGCCTCGCGGATGGCGGGAATCAACTCGTCGAGCGAGGTGTGGAGCTCATCGACCCAACCCTGCTCGTGACGCTTCTCGGCAGCGAGCGGATTGATGTCGGCCACGACACTGACCACCTTGGCGATGTTGCCAGCCTTGGGCTGAGCACCGCTCATGCCACCGAGGCCAGAGGAGACGAAGAGGGGGATGGGGTTCTTGGCACCACGGGCGGGATCGTGCATCACACGACGGGCGGCATTGAGGACCGTGATCGTCGTGCCGTGGACGATGCCCTGCGGGCCGATATACATATAGGAACCAGCCGTCATCTGTCCGTACTGGCTCACGCCGAGGGCGTTCATGCGCTCCCAGTCGTCGGGCTTGGAGTAGTTGGGGATGACCATACCGTTGGTGACGACCACTCTCGGTGCGCGCTTGTGTGACGGGAAGAGGCCGAAGGGATGGCCAGAGTACATCACGAGGGTCTGCTCGTCGGTCATCTCGGAGAGGTACTTCATCGTCAGACGATACTGTGCCCAGTTCTGGAAGATGGCGCCATTGCCTCCATAGATAATCAACTCGTGCGGGTGCTGTGCCACGCGCGGGTCGAGGTTGTTCTGGATCATCAGCATGATGGCTGCGGCTTGCTCCGAACGATGGGGATAGTCGGAGATGTTGCGGGCCTTCATCTCATAGGTGGGACGGTAGCGGTACATATAGATACGACCGTACTGGCGCAGCTCCTCGGCGAACTCGGGGGCGAGCTGTGCGTGAAGCTCCTTCGGAAAATAGCGGAGCGCGTTGCGCAGAGCGAGCTTCTTCTCCTCTGGGGTGAGGATATCCTTGCGCTTGGGCGCATGGTTGATGGTGGTGTCGTAAGGCTGCAATGCCGGCAGCTCAGCGGGAATGCCGGCACGGATGTCGGCCTGAAATTCTGCTAAGGTCATTATTTTGTTATTTTTTGTTCAATGGTGAAAGCCCTTTGGCGTCTTTCGGCCAAAGGGCTTCGGTATGGTGTCTTATCCCTCGATCTTCGTATCGACGATGGCGAGGATCTCCTTCTCCTGCTGCTGTGCGTTCTCGGCCATCTCCTTGGCCTCGGCCAGGATGGCGTCGGCAGTGGCACGGTCCTTGAGAGAAGCAGCGTTGATGCGGACGTTGAGCCATGCGCCGAGCACTGCCGAGCGGGCGGCGAGTGCGCCTACTCCTGCGTCGCTGACAGAGGCGGGGTTGCCCTCCTGTGCCATGGCGCGGCAGATGTCGAAGGCGGCATAGGCGGTCTTCATCGTCTCCAGAGGCACCTTCGTGGCATAGAGCGTGGCGTCCTGGATGGCCTGGCTGCGGGCAGCCTTCTCCTCCTCGGTGCCCTTGGGCAGGCCGAAGGCATCCATGATGCGGTTGAAGGCCTCGGTGTCCTCATCGACGAGGTGCAGGGCGCGGCGGACGATATCCTGACCACGGTCTGCCCACTGAGAGAACTCCTCCCAGCGCTCGTCCCATCCACGCTTGTGGGCGGAGAGGTTGGCCACCATCGTGCCCAGGGCAGCTCCGAGCGCACCCATGTAGGCGGCGATCGTGCCACCACCTGGTGCTGGACTCTCGCGGGAAGTCTCGTTGGCAAACTCGCTCACCGTGAGATCGACGAGCTTCGCCGTCTTGTTCTCATCCTCCAGGAGATACTCGATGACCTTCTCTCTCGGGTTGAAGGGCTTGAGGTCCTCCAGACCCATGGAGTGGATGGCGATCTTGATGATGTCCTCCTCGGGGATGCCGGTGGAACGCTGCTGCTTGCGCAGGAAATACTCACCAGCCTCGATGAGCACGCGCTTCGGAATGAGACCGACAATCTCCGTACCCGTCACGCGGACGCCACGCTCGGCGGCGGCACGGCAAACCTCGTCGAAGGCCTTGTGGAGCGGGGTGACATTGATATTGGTCATGTTCATCGAGACCTGTGCGATGCCATACTCGTCGATGAACCATCCGATGGCCTTTGTGGCTTTCAGCGTGCCCGGCTGCATGATGGGTGATCCATTCTCGTAGCGGAGGATCTTGCCCGTGAGGCTACCACCCTCGCGCATGGGGCGTCCCTTCTCGCGCACGTCGAACGCGATGGCGTTGGCGCGGCGGGTAGAGGTGGTGTTGAGGTTATAGTTGACGGCAATCAAGAAGTCGCGTGCGCCGACAGCGGTGCAGCCCGTGCGTGCCACCTTCTCGTCAAAGGGACGGTTGCCCAGATCGGGACCATCCTCCGTGCCGAGACGCTCGGCGAGCTTCTCATACTCACCACGGCGGCAGACGGCGAGGTTCTTGCGCTCCTCGGTCTGTGCGGCGGCCTCGTAGAGGTAGCAAGGAATCTCCAACTCGTTGGCGAAACGCTCACCCAACTTGCGGGCCAACTCGGCACACTCCTCCAGCGTGATGCCGGCTACAGGTACGAGCGGGCACACGTCGGTGGCACCGAAGCGGGGGTGTGCGCCATGGTGCTGGCGCATATCGATGAGCTGGCCAGCCTTCTTGACTGCACGGAAAGCAGCCTCACAGACGTCCTCGGGCGAGCCGACAAACGTCACCACGGTGCGGTTGGTGGCCTCACCCGGATCGACATCGAGGAGCTTGACGCCCTTGACAGACTCGACCTCGCGGGTAATCTGGTTAATCACGTCCATGTTGCGGCCCTCGGAAAAGTTGGGGACACACTCTACAATTCTTACATCTTTCATGTTCGTCTTGTTTCAGGAGATTGTTTAAAATATGTGACAAAATTACAGTTTTCTTCCGAAACGACCAAATAAATGAGGGAGAAATGTTGAGGACAAGGCAGCAGGGTGCCGTGACGGGGCAGCAAAGGGACTAAAATGGCGGTGGAAATGATGGAAAACGGGAGGAAGTTCGCGACGGAAAAGACGGGACAAAAGGAAGGAATCGCTGACGAAAGGATGCGCCCGCCAACGGCCTGTGGGGGCTGATGGCGGGCGCAGCTATGGGAAATCATGCCAGGTCGCCGGCTGGGCGAACTGTAGCTGACTATCAGAAGGTGACGTTCATACCGAGGTTCAGACTGGCATTGGAACTGAGGGGGATAAACTCCTTGCTCGTCTTGCCGATGATGTGGTCCATGCCGATGAAGAAGTTGAAGCCCTTCGGATGGGCGTTGATGACCCATCCCATGCTGGCCGTGAAGCTATTGACCGAGAAGCTCATGCCGCCATCGAGCCATGACAGCGGGGCTACGTTGGCACTCAGACGCGCGTCGGTCCAGCTATACTTGCCATTGATGCGGGTGGAACAGAGGAAGCCGAACTTCAGCTGGCGGTAAGCCGGGAGCGTGTATTCGCATCCGAAATTCATCGTCGCACCGATACCCGTACTGCGGCTACCCTTGTCGCCATCGCTGGAGAGGTTGGCAAAGTCGGCAATCTGGTCGGCATAGCGGTCGCCCTGCGACTCCAAGCTGTTGTCCTTCGGGTTGCCCATGGCGTCCTCTTTCTTGACAGCCACGTCGTGGAAGCCGTTGAACTCGAAACTCGTCTGGCGATTGACGGCCTGCATGTTGTTGCTCCATCCGATGAAGCCAAGGTCGAGCAGCGCGGCGCTCACCGTCCAGTCGTCGTCGATCTTGTAAGTAGCACCGAAGTCGAAGGCCATACCAAAGCCACCCAGGCCAGCACCATCGACATCCACGTCGTTCACGCGACGGTAGGTGCCCTGTCCATCAACCTTGTATTCTTTCTGCTCCTCTTTATAAGTGAAGCCCTTCATCGACACATTGGCCATCGCTTGTCCCGTCATGGTCCATTTGTCCGGACCGCTGAGGTCGGCACGCAGGTCTTTGATCTCGGCATCGGCACGGGCCACACCGAAAAGCAACTTCATCTTGGCACCGACACGCAGGCGGTCGTCGATCTGGCGTGAGTGGCCCAAAGCGAGTTGCACAAACGACTGGGCATGGGCGTGGATGTCGCCGATGTCATAGCTTTGGTTGCCCGTGTTCTTGGCAAAAGCAAAGAGCTCGTAGGGCAGCGACAGACCTACGTTGGTGCGGGCATCGAGCGAGATGGTGTTGTAGCCGCCCCAGGCCTTGAAGCCCGCAGAGAGCAGCGTGATGTCCACGTCGGCATTGATGCGATTGTTGCCCGAGGCAAAGCCCTTCAGTGCCTCGCCGTCAGCGATATAAGGATTCATGAAGGTGGTCTTCTTCTTGTCGCTGTCGATGCCATAGCGCGGGTTGTCGAAGAGTACGTCGCCGAGGCCGAAATTGCCCTGCGTGCGCACCTGAATGTTGCCGAGAGCGGGTATCGAGACGTAGTTCTGGTCGTTGCCATACGCCGGGTTGAGGTTGTGGCGGAAGGCATATCCGTCGATGAAGTAGCCCGTGTTGAGTCCCTGGGCCATCGCGCCGCAGGACAGTGTGGCCAGTGCGGCGACCATCATATATTTCTTGCTTCTATTCATGATGTAGTGTTGGGTCTAAAAGTGGTTATCAGTCCTTGTTTACGATGATCTTGCCGACGAGTCGCACCTTGATGTCGCGCGCCTTCAGCGTGTGGTTGTAGGCATTGATGGTCTGGCCTACGATACTCTTGGCACCCTCCTCGCCCGAGGCTGCCTCGATGCGGAATGTGAGTCCATCAACGAGAGCCACGCTGCCCGGCTCGCCCTCGGTCAGTCGTATCTTGAGCGGTGTGACGACGGGAGTTTTGCCGTCCTCGGAGGCATTGATGACGTTGGACACTTCTACCTTGATGCGGTTCTCGGGAATCGGCTTGCCCTGGACGTCAATGGCCGTGGCTGATACGGTCAGGTAGGCGGGAATCTTGTTCTCCACGTTGGCCGTCAGTTCGATGGCGCTGCCCGCCATGAGGTCGATGTCCTCCAGGTCGTCAGTCCATCCGTCGATGGTGTCGTTATAGACGATGCGCGCGCCCTCGTCGAAGGCCAGCGGTGCCATGATGGAATAGGCAGGCTGAATGGTGTAGCTCTTGCCAAGTTCCATCGTGCCCTCGCGGGAGGCATCGGCACGGGCCTCGGCGGCAAAGCGTACCGTCTTCGGAATGCGACGCATGATGTCGGAGAGCTGGGGAACGGCCACCACCTGGTCGTAGGCGGAGGCGTCCACACCCTCAGCATATTTGCAGATGCAGACATGGGTGGAGCCATCCGGACGGATGTAGAACTCGGGGATGCGTACCCTGGCCATTTCCTGGCCGTTTGCATCCTCGGCATAGAGTGTGCCGGAGACAAATCCAGCCACGTCGATGTCGCTTTGGATATTGATGTCGATGAGGGGGTTGTAGAGATTGACCGACACCTCGCCGTCGGTCAGGAAGTCGGGCACGGAGCCGATGGTGGTGCGTCCCAGGTCGCGGAGTGAGATCTCGGGATCAAACTTACCCGTGGCCTCATGCACCGTGATGGATCCCATCGACATATTGGCTGAGAGGTAGAGGTCGCCACCGCTCTGGGCATAATCGATCTCGTCGAAAGAGATACCCACATTCAGCACGCCATTGAGGTCCACTTGACCATCCTTGCCATTCTGCCCTGGCGTGAAGCGCAGCTTGTTGTCCGTCGTGGCGGGCTTCTGGAAGTCCAAAGTCTTGACCGCGGCACGGAGCTTGATGTTGGCCGTGCTGCTCACATTGTGAAATGTCACTACACCCTTGGCCGCATCGTAGTCGGGCTGGGAGGGTGAGCACTGGCGCAGGTCGAGGCGCATATAGGAGGGTACGGTGAGCGTGAGGGTCTTGAAGGTCTTCACCGCACGCTTCAAATCGGCACTGACGGCCACGCTGATCTCCACGTCGGACGATACACTGGCCTCCTTTAATTCGCGGATATCGTTGGAGGCGGCACCGGTGTAGTGGAACTCGGCCAGCTTGCCCTCTGCCGTGACGGGGTTGCTCAGCTTCGTCCTGCGTGCTCCTGCACTCTGGCTCGGCAGCGTGATGTGCAAGCGGAAGTTGTTGTTGACGTTGGCCTTCTCCACCCAGATCTTGTTGATGTAGGGATGGGAGGGCGTGGCCTCGTCGCCGTCTTTGTTGAACATATAGTCGCCATTGGCCGCTATCTTCACAAAGTCGCTGTTGTTTAGTTTCAGCACGTCGTCGAGAATGATGTTCTCCGTGCTGCTCGTTGGCAGCTCCAGGCCATCGCCGCCCACGCCGATTGTGGAATCGACGCTGGACAAATCGTAGTCGCTGTCGGTACATCCTGTGCCAAACGCCACGATACTGAGGCCCATCAGGCACCCGATCAGTTTTGAGTTGGTGGTGAGTTTCTTCATAAAATTCGTCGTTATTGGTTCTTATTGTTTTAGTATGGTGTTTCGTGGGGGATCAAGAGGTCGAACGTGTCGTCCTTGCCGTTTAGTGGCTTCGAAACTGGCATACAGCTACAAAGTTAAGATTTTTTTGTATAAGGGACAAATTTTGTAACTATTCAGCGATAGCCTTGCACCTTAATCC
>CDYZ01013299.1_pt1 | contig 15697 bp, 8 predicted proteins | sample 554921 | NCBI WGS metagenome assembly CDYZ01 (sample SAMEA3182058, study PRJEB8094) | gut metagenome | biome: human; feature: gut; material: Stool; isolation source: human stools | place: Canada | collected 2012-11-26 | reverse complement strand
TATGCAATACTGCTGGCATAACCCGGACGAGTCTTGATGACAATCATGTTTCCAGAAAAGTTGATGGATAGAAATCCAGGGGTCATCATCATTTCTTTGAGCGAACGAGGATTGGAAACTCGCTTGTACATGGTTTCATTAGGGAGTACATATACATATTTACCATTCATAGAGGCGGCTTTGGCAACTTTCAGTTGTTTCAAGTCGCGGCTTAAAGTGGCTTGCGTAAGCTTATAACCTTCTTTTGACAAGGCCTTCAAAACTTCTTCCTGTGAACTTAACTCTTGACTTGAGATAAGCATCTTCAGGGTTTCCATTCTACTATTCTTTACCTTCATATGATGTATTATTATTCGGATTTCGCTTGCAAAAATACAATAATATCACTAAACTACCAAATAAATTGCAATAAAATTGCACTAATATGTGATAAAATATTATATTACTGTTTTAAAAGCGCATAAATATGCGTATAACCATATTTTTTCTTGTAAAATGAAATAATATGCAGTAAATCTTGTAAGTATGCATCCGTTTATTCACTTCTGTATTCTTTTAGTAGTAATTTTCTGCTTTATAAGCTAATATTTCTAAATTTTAGGAGAAATGAATGCGAAAACCCACTTTTTATTGAAAGTTTTTGCCAGGTGCTCAACGCTTAAAGAGTGTCTGGTACACTTTTTCTTATGCTCTATACTTGCTAAAGTGTTAAATTTTGAGGTCTTTTGATAAAATAATGTGCGAAAAATTTGCAACTTATTATTATTTTGTTTACATTTGCAACATAAATGAACCTAAATACAACATTCAACAAGACTAAACTTTCATGATAAAACGAATAACTTTATTTTGGATATTGCTGTTGGCAATGCCGTTTGTTGCTTTGGCCAAAGATTTTCTCGTAGTGGATTTTGGAGCTAAAGGCAATGGGGTGACAGATGATGCATCTGCCATCCAGAAAGCCATCGACGCTTGTTCGCAAGCAGGAGGAGGCAATGTCGTTTTTTCAGCTAATCATACATTCCTTTCAGGACCAGTCGAATTGAAGTCTAATGTCAATATAGTCCTGGAGACCCATTCCGTCTGGAAAGCGAATCCTGATGAAAGCATCTATCGGAAAAGTGCCTTTGGTAAGAATGAAGGTGAAGGTATGATGTGGATTTGGGCTAAGGATATAGAAAATCTGTCTTTCTCTGGACATGGTACGATTCATGGCAATGGTATTCAGTTTATGGGAGCAGAGTTGTTTGACAGTTATGAACTGAAACCTGTAACAACCTTCGATCCTCGTCCTCATGTCCTCACGCTGATAGGTGTGAAGAATCTGTCTATCCGTGATATTACGATTTGTGAAGGTGCCTATTGGACAGTTCATCTGATAGGCTGTGATGGTGCTTTGATAGATGGAATTAATCTTCTGAATAATCTGAAAATTCGCAATGGTGATGGTATTGATATTGACCATAGCAAGAATGTACGTATTGCCAACTGCCATATTACGAGTGGTGATGATGCCATTTGTCTGAAAAACCGACGTGAGTTTGAGGAGTATGGTTCTTGTCATGACATCGTAGTGACCAATTGTGTGATGGAAAGTCGCAGTTGTACAGTCAAGATAGGCAGCGAGAATATGGATTCCATCTATCATGTGGTGATAGACAATTGTGTGATCAAGGGCAGTAACCGTGGTTTGGGTATCCAGAATCGTGATGAAGGTACTGTGACGGATGTGGTCTTCTCTAATATTATTTTAGATTGTCATCTTTGGAGTGATGTCTGGTGGGGAAAGGCGGAACCTATCTATGTGACTTCTTATCCTCGTGCCAATGGTAATCATAAGGATGCCAACTGGCGTTTCCCTAAAGGACAGACCGTAGGTAAGTGTGGAGAAGTGAGCCGCATTTACTTCAATAATATTTATGCAACTTCTGAAAACGGGTGCTTTATCGGAGGGGATACTAAGGATAAAGTTCGCGATATTTATCTCAACAATGTTCATTTGAATCTGAAGAAAGTGACTTCTTACGATGGCGGCGTCTATGATAAACGTCCATGTCGTGGTGAGGGCTTTATATATAATAAGGTATATGGAGTCTATGTGGAACAAGCCACCAATGTGGAGGTAGATGACCTGAAAGTAATTGCAGATTCTAAGATCAACTATGGCGGAAAGACTTTCGGCATAGATGATTAATATTTCTATATGCGAAACGGTTTCTGTGGTTCTTTCATTCTAATGAAATCAGAACTTAACTCCGGTGTAATAAGGTATCATTACCTTTGCATCGTATAATTATAACTAAAATCTAATAGGTTATGCAAATAGTAAAAAAGACTATTGGAAGTAACATGAGACGTGTCTTGTTCTCTTCCGCCCTTTTATTGGTGAGTTCGCTCACGTTTGCACAGAGTAATGTCAGTGGTACCGTGAAGGATGCCAATGGCGAGCCTCTTATCGGTGTTTCCGTTTTGGAGGTGGGTACGCAGAATGGTGCAGTTACCGACATGTATGGTAACTATAAGCTGAAAGTGAAGCCTGGAGCAAAGTTGAAAATTTCGTATATCGGTTTCACACCACGGACTGTAAAGGCCGGTTCCAACAGTCAGATTGTTTTGCAAGAAGACAATACCGCTCTGAATGAAGTGGTAGTGGTTGGTTATGGTACGATGCGTCGTAAGGATGTAACTTCTTCTATCACAACAGTGAATGCTAAGGATTTGAACAAGGGTGTTTATACAGACCCTGCCCAGATGCTTCAGGGTAAGGTGCCAGGATTGGTAGTTAGTTCTACGGGCGACCCAAATGGCTCTCCAAGCATAACACTACGTGGTGCTTCTTCTCTCCGTACTGGTGAAGCAATGCAACCATATTATGTCATTGATGGTATTCCTGGTGTAGATATTTCCATGGTCGCTCCTGATGACATAGAGAGTATTGATGTGCTTCGTGATGCCTCTGCTACAGCTATATATGGTTCTAAAGCGGCCAATGGTGTGATTATGATTACCACCAAGAAAGGCAAGAATAACCAAGAACGTGTCAACGTATCTTATTCTGGTTATGCTGCATTTGATGATGTCTTGAAAACATTGGATATGGCTTCTGCCGATGATATTCGTGGTTATGTGCAATCCAATGGATTGGACTATGCTTATGACAAGGGTTCTTCTACCGATTGGCAGAAGGAGGTTCTTCGTACAGGTTTCAGTCATAATCACAATCTCTCTATCAATGGTGGTAGCAAGAAGACAACCTATATGGCTTCCTTGAATTTCATGAATCGCAAGGGTATCGTAAGAGGTACCGATATGAATCGTGTCAACTTCCGTTCGATGGTTAGCTCTAAAGTGTTGAAAGACCACTTGGATCTTTCTGCTGGCTTGAATGCTATGTATGGCAAGCATAAGGGTGTACAGATGGGTGTTGATGGTGCTTCTGTTTTGGATGCTATGAATTATTTTAATCCTACCAATCCTGTTAGAAATGAGGATGGAACATGGAGTGTAGGTGATGGATCAGCCAATTACAACCCGATGTCTCTTATCAATGAAGATACTTCCGAGTTTATGTGGAAGCGTATTCAATTTATCGGCAAAGCTACTGCCTATATAGTAAAAGGCTTGACTTGGAATTTGAATTATCAGTATAGCAACAAGCAGCGTACTTATAGTGCATACGATTCACACCTGTCTCAACTTAATGGCGTAGCCGACTTGCAAGGTCGTGCAAACCGTAGCACATATTTTGGTGAAGACCAAACATTTGAAACTTATTTCAACTATGACACAACGATAGCTAAAAAACACAAGGTTGGTGCTATGTTGGGTTATTCATGGGAAGAGCGTGATAATAATGATGGCTTCGGTTTGACCGTACACAATTTCTTTGATGATGCTTTGAAGTGGAATCAGTTAAGTTATGCGGGTCAGATTGATGGTATGACAGCGGTGGAAAGTGGTACTAAGGAGAAAATCCGCAACATCTCTTTCTATGGTCGTATTTCTTATTCATATGACAGTCGTTATATGTTGCAGGCAACTCTACGTCGTGATGGCTCTTCTGTGTTTGGTAAGAATCATCGTTGGGGAACTTTCCCTTCTGTATCTGCTGCATGGAATATTACAGAGGAGAGTTTTATGGATGGTTTGAAGGATGCTTTGAATTTGTCAAACTTGAAGTTCCGTGTGGGATATGGTATTAGTGGTAATGCTCTTGGCTTTGGTGCCTACTCAGCAGTGGCAACATATGGTGCCAATGGTTCTATTACGACAATCAATGGCAAGGATTGGGCTACTCTTCAGGCAACAAAATTGGCTAATGAGGACTTGAAGTGGGAGAAGACCAGTATGCTCAATGTTGGTCTTGATTTTGCATTTTTCAATGGTCGCTTGAATGGTTCCATCGAATTTTATAATAAGGTGACGGATGATTTGATTTGGGACTATCCAGTTTCTTCCTTCATTTATCCATACGGAACGATAGCGGCAAATGTGGGTAAGATTACCAATAATGGAGTAGAATTTTCTATCAATGCCATTCCTATACAGAATAAAAACTTTACATGGCAGACAGCCCTCAATCTTTCTCATAACAAGAACAAGGTGAACCGCTTGACTAATGAGAAGTATAAAACGGGAACATTTACACAGGGTGATCCTCGTGTAGCAGGTGTTTCTGCTTATGGTTGGACACAGCAGATTATGGAAGGGCAGCCTCTGGGTACTTTCTATACCTATGAGTTTGCTGGTTATAATGCAGATGGTAAGGCCACTTACTATGAGCATGATGCAGAAACTGGTGAGCGTACAGGTACTACCACAACAGATCCAAAGTACAAGGATCGTACCATCACAGGTTGTGCACAACCAAAGTTGAATTTGGGTTGGAATAATACTTTTAGTTACAAGAATTGGAGTGCGTCTTTCTTCTTGACAGGTATGTTCGGTCAGAAGGCTTACAATGGTCTGCGTGCTCATTATACAGCTCCTGATTTCTTTGCCGGTGGTAAGAATGTACTCAAGGAATTTATTACAAATCGTCCTGCGACAGATGTTACGTCCAATGTGCCTTCTGATAGATTTATAGAGAATGCTTCATTCTTGCGTCTCCAGTCTTTGAGTTTGGGTTACACATTCCGCAATTTGGATGGTTGGGTCAATAGTCTCCAACTCTATGGTACGGTAAATAATGTGTTTACCATCACAAGCTATAAGGGATTGGATCCAGAGGTAAATATGGGTGGTATCGACCCAGGTGTGGATTATCGTTGGAGTACTTACCCACATACTCGTACATTTATGTTGGGTGCTAAGATTAACTTCTAGTTATGAATTTTTATAATGGAAAGATAATTATGAATACGAAAATAAAGACAATATTTGCAGCGAGCTTGGCAGTTTTTGCAGTGAGCTGTACAGATCTTGATGTTCCTGTGGATTCTCAATATACGGCTTATCCAGGCAATACAGAGGCAGTAGAGTCAAAAATGGCTGGTATTTATTACCAGATGCGTGATTGCTTTGGACGTCGCTACATGGAAGCTATGGCACTTTCTAGTGATGAGTTTACGGCTGAATCTTTCAGTGGTAACTGGGATGACCAACATGCTTATTCCAATACTTGTTTGCATACGTTTACCGATGAACAAGCAACCATCGACTGGATGAATGTCTTGGGTGAGGGTGTTGTCAAAGCTAACGAGGTAATCAATGGTACCAATGTCGATGCGAAGTATATTGCTGCAGCTCGTGCCATTCGTGCCTATTTTACTTTCATAGAGATGGATTGTTTTGGTGATGCTCCTATCGTTGATGAAGCTTATTGCAAAGAAAAGGGTGTGAATATTGCAAATCGCCAACCACGTGCAGAAGTCGCTAAATGGATAGAAAAGGAACTTTTGAATGTGGCAGACCAATTGCCAGAAGAAACAACTGGTGAAAATTATGGCAAGCCTAATAAGTATATGGCATACGGATTATTGGCTCGTTTGTATATCAATTGGCCTGTTTATACAGCTCCGTCTGTCGACCAGTATGAGGCAAGTGCTTATAGCAACGAAAAGTTGAATGATTGTGTGGCTGCCTGTGATAAGATTATCTCTTCAGGTAAGTTTGCCTTGGGACCAGTAGCTTATCGTTTTAAGTTCGGTCCAAATAATACAGAATTAGTAGAAAAAGGTCAGATCAAAGACTTTATCTATGCCATGCCTTATCATACCCTTAATGCACAAGGAATGCAGTATGGACGTTCGCATTCCTATAAGGATATCAAGTCTTTGAAACCGGCTTATTATGGTGTCAATATGTCTAATTCTGGTGGTGGTTACATGGCTGTTACTCCAGAGTGTGTAGCTCGTTTCAATTTGCCAGGCGATGAGCGCAATACGATGATTCTTAATGGAGTGGTTCATATCTATGATCCTGTCACCTTGTTGCCTACGGACCAAGTATGTAAGGACCGTAATGGCAATCCTCTTGTGCTTACTCAAAACATTACGTTAGTGACTCAAGACAAGGCACTTGATGTGGGTGATAATGTTAATGGATGGCGTCAAGGCGCTCGTTCCATTAAGTGGTTTGTAGATAATAATGACTTTAAGAATGGCCGCAATCAAAGCAATGATATTCCGTTGATACGTTATGCGGATATTCTGATGATAAAGGCTGAGTCGATTACACGTGGAGCGAAAGCTACGGGTGGCGATACTCCTCAGAGTCTTTTCAATCAGATTCGCTCTTACGTAAGTGCTCCTATCATCGACCATAATCCATCTTTAGATGAGATTTATGAGGAACGTGGTCGAGAATTCTTCGACGAGAATCTTCGGCGTATGGATATGATTCGTTTCGGACATTTCGAGGATGACTATGGCTTCCATCGCAGAGATTTCCATTATGTAGATAAAGAAGGACATGTAGGCGAGGTGCTTCCTAACTTTGATAAGACAAGGAGAATTTTCCCTCTTAGCAGACAACTGCAGCTTGATCGCAATCCAACTTGGAAACAGAATCCAGGATATTAATTATTTATACAAGTATGTTGTCATTTGGCAGCATACTTGTTTTGCCTTTAAAATCATAAATTATGAAACTGTTATATCTTATTTTACTATCTTTAGCGTTTTTCTCTTGTTCTGAAAATATTTCAGAATTGGCGAATGATAAAAACTCAGTTTTGTTGAATGATTGGGAAAATGTGCAAATGATATCCTTGAATACGAGTGGTAATCATAACGTGACAGTTCCTTGGGCTAATGGAACGGCTTCTTCTCTAAGTGAATCTTTCAGAAAAGATATCAAAAAAGGAGATGGTTGGGTTATGCTTTTTCATACTTTTAAGCAGAAAGGGCTAGATGAGAAACAAAATTATATGTGTTTTTATAATCAGTTTACTGGTTATTTAAAGGTGTTTTATTACTATGAAGGTGATAGGTTTAGTCAAGGTACTCAATGGTATATGAAAACTGCTGATGGAACTTGTACAAAACTCTTTAATTTAGCGGATTATTTAGCGTATTCAGATGATGTTGCCGACATTAATGCAATAGTAGTTTCAAATCAAGTTGGAGATCCTACAAAAGGGTTGCAAACAGGTTGGAATGGGTTTGAATTTGAGGTTCCTTATTGTACAGATTATAAAAATAAAGAATTTGTTATAGGTGCTTATGATAAGATGGTAACAAAGTATGATTTTTTTGGTGATGTTGATTTAAAGTCTGCAGGTACGATTACTCCAATGAGAAGTAATGGAGGATGGCAAACGACAATAGCAAATTTAGCAGGACGGGGAGCCAAGTCTTTGGTTGATTCAAAATTAAGCAAAGCTCTAAAAACAACAGATAGTAATGCTGCAAAGAATGATGCGACAGGGAACTTTGGACAAAAAATGGCTGATGCTATTTCAAAAATTCCAGCAGGGAGCTATTCGCAATTAATTTCTGCAGGTTTGGGGTTGATTTTCGGAAGAACATCTGTCCAAAATGATTATGATTTGAGTGTTACAACTACAGGAAAAGTAGAGTTTAGTGGTGCGGGAATAACAGAGGCAACGTCAGGAATACCATCTGTGACATTTAATCTATATGCTTTGATGAATAGTACGGATGATAAAGTAAATAGTTCAAGTTCATTCGTTTATAATCTTGCAGATGGGCAAGAACATTATGTTGGTGTTTGGAATTTAAAAGTAGCACCTAAAGTTTTTTATCAACGAATATCAGGAATAACTCCTCCTTGGAATTGTCGCAAAAATGTTGATGGAACATACTCTATGGATAATGTTAAATTAAATGCGCCATATCATTGGACAGGACATGAACTAGTTCTTAATCCTGATTGAAAAAATATGCAAGCTATTATTCACGCTTTACAAAAGTTATGAGATGTGATTCTTTAGCTGGAACTCAATACAACCCCAAAATGATAGATATTGGTGATTATTTACATGCTTCATTGATGTATAGAGATAAAGGAAAGCGTTTTTATGATACTGATGGTTGGTTAGAAACTGGTTATACCATAACAGAGAAACAACTTAGAGAAAAAACAGACTTCCATTTTGATTGGGGAAATATTGATTGTGGAAGACAAGTGGGATTGGTTGAGTATGGTTGTACCTTTAATTATAATGGAAAGAATATTAAGGTAGAGCAAACAAGACTTTATCCTACGGCGTATGGTATTGATATGGGGGTGCTAGAGGATGTAGTTGAAGGGTATTATAATGAAGGAAGCGATATGATAGTGAATAGTCAAGAACCCTTTTTTGAATGCCAAAAAAGGAAAAATGGGATTCCGATAAAAGAATATGTTCCTGAATAAATAGTAGTAGCGAGTATATCTAATACTTGTTACTTGCTTAAAAAGTATATAATTTATGAGAAAGAATTTGTTCTTATTACTGGTGTGTGTAAGTTTGCAGATTGTTAAATCTCAGAACTCAAATAAAGGTAGTATTAATGTCTATCATAGAAATAATAAGGGAGCTTTAGAAATAGTCGTACATCGTGGTGCCAATGCTTTGGCTCCAGAGAATACAATTGCTTCGGCAGACTCTGCTTTGGCTCATGGAGCAAAGTGGATAGAGGTGGATGTGAGACCAAGTAAGGATCAGGTTCTCTTCAATCTGCATGACGATACGCTTGACCGTACGACCGATGGTAAGGGACGGCTAGTTGACATGTTGGCTAAGGATGTTTGCAAACTAGATGCTGGGGCTTGGTTTTCACATAAATATGTGGGTGCTCCCGTTCCGACTATTGCTGATATGCTGGATCATCTGCGAGGAAAAGCTAAAGTGTTCTTTGATGTGAAGCATGGTACTTCTGTTTCCCAACTTGTCAAGTTAGTTTGTGAGAAAGGTTTTGCCAAGAATAGTTTCTTTTGGTTTGGTGATGAAAATATGTTGAGAGAATTTATCCGTATTGCCCCTGATATGAAAGTCAAGGTCAATGCGGCTAATGTCGAACGGTTGAAATATTGGCAGTCATTCTGCAAGCCTGCATACGTAGAGATAGCGCCTCAAAATATTACTCGTCAGTTCATAGAGTATTGTCACCGACATGGTATTTTAGTGATGGCTGCTTGCCAAGAAGATGATACCTCCCAATTTCAGATGTGTATTGACAAAAATGCAGATTTAGTCAACTTGGATAGACCGGAGATATTTCAAAGAGTTCAAAAGCGGCTGGATTTGAAAACGATTCTTTTAAAAATTCCTGCCGATGGCAAGACATTGTGTACTTCCCAACTCCAGCAAGCTATTGATCGTATTGCTAAAAGAGGTTGGGGAACACTTGTCTTGACTCCTGGCACTTATCTTTCTGGTAGTATTTTCTTGAAATCTGGTGTTACCTTGAAACTGGAGAAAGGGGCTGTGCTGCTTGGCTCTCCGAATCCTTACCTGTACATGAAAGCGGATGTGAACGCTCATGGACAAGATGCTCGGCATGATAATGCGTCCATGGCTTTAGTGGTGGCGCAAAATGCCAAGGATGTCTGTATCATCAATGAAGGTGTGATAGACGGCAATGGGTTGGCTGTTGCCTTAAATGCGGATAGTCTGCATCATACTGGTGAATTGGTTGATGCGCATTATAATGTACGTCGTCAACGCCCAAGTGAGGTGGTGAGACCGAAACTCTTCTTTTTTACTCATTGTGATCATGTAAGGATAGAGGGTGGAGAATATCGCAGTAGCGCCAATTGGGGATTGTCATTCGATTTATGTTCGAATATGGTTCTAACAGGATTAAAAGTTCATAATCGTGCCTATTGGAACAATGATGGAATCGACATCACGGATTGTCAACATGTCAATATCAGCAACTGCAAGATAAATTCTGCTGATGATGGTATCTGCCTGAAATCTTATCATGTCGATTCTGAAGGCAATCGGGATATCAGGATAGATAACTGTGATATTATCAGTAGTGCGAGTGCAGTCAAGTTTGGTACTGCTTCTTGGGGAGGAATCCGAGACATTGAGATAAGTCATATTCGAGTCAAAGATACCTATCGCTCAGCGATTGCCATCGAAAGTGTGGATGGAGCTATTATTAATAATGTATATGTGCACGACATTCATGCTGTGAATACAGGTAATCCTATTTTTATAAGATTGGGACAGCGTGCTGGCGATAGAAAGGGAAGTGTCGATCATGTGACCATCAAGAATCTTTATTGCCAAGTGCCATTTGGTAAGCCTGATGAGGCTTATGATTTGCGAGGTCCAGGGCTGGACGTGATTCATAATCCAATACCGAGCAGTATTACGGGGATTCCCGAAAATCGCATAGGTAAGGTTACTCTCGAAAATATAGAGATAGAATATCCTGGTCGTGCTACCAAAGGACAGGCTTATATTCCACTTTGGCGTGTGCAGGATGTACCTGAACAGGTCAAGAAATATCCTGAGTTCTCTATGTTTGGTGAGTTACCTGCGTATGGCTTCTATCTCCGACATGTAGAGAATGTCATTTTCAAGAATGTGAAGATGAAGTTGAAGGAAAGTGATTATCGCCCTGCAATCGTTATGGATGATGTGGAGAATGCTGTGATGAATGAAGTATATCCTAACTCTATCTTTAAGCGTAAATTGTAGTTGAAGAAGTTTTATTAATTAAAACGTATGAAGAGAAGCGTATTCTTAACTATGTTTTTTGCCATTGGCTTCCTGATGACAATGGCACAGGATTATTCCCGATATGTGGACCCACGTATCGGAAGTGAGGGATTGGGAAGAACTTTCCCCGGCCCTTGTATGCCTTATGGTATGGCAAAGCCGGGACCGGATGCCGTGACTATGCCGAATGCAGGATGGGCACCGATACCTGAACCTGTCAAGGGATTTTCGCAGATGCATGTCAGCGGAACGGGTGGTGGACAGAAATATGGCAATATTCTGATTCAGCCTTACCTCGATTCCAAGGAAATCATCCAGAAACGGATGGATGAGAAGATTTCCTTGGGATATTATGCGTGTACCTTTGAGAATGGAATACGAACAGAGATTACTGCCTCAGAACGTTGTGCTTTCTATCGGTTGGACTTTGGCAAGAAGCAGAAGGGAAAACTCTTGATAGATGTGGCTACTTTCTTAGGAATAGATACGATTCCTGATAAGCGCGAAGCGCAGCAGTATGTGGATTCGTATGTTTCCTGTGATGGAAAATATGCTGTCTCTGGATGGAGTACGGTTCGGGGTGGCTGGAACAATGGCGGCCCTTATACCGTATATTTCTATTTGCAGAGCGATGTTCCTCTATTATATAATAAGGTGAAAGAATCTAAAGCAAAATTAGATGTCACTTTCTTGAAAAGTATTGCCAATCTGAAATTGGGTATTTCGCATATCAGTATCGCCCAAGCCAAGCGGAATATCCCTATCTGTGGTTTCGATGCCCAGTTGAAGTATCTACGAGAAACCTGGAATGGAAAATTGAGGAAGATAGAAATCGTAGGAACTGAAAAACAGAAACGGATGTTCTACACGGGCATCTACCATACGATGCTGATGCCTGTGGATAAGTCGGGGGAAAATCCTCATTTCTCTGATACTCCTTATTATGATGATTACTATGCCATTTGGGATACTTACCGTACGTCTATGCCGCTTCTTACTCTGATAGATGAGGATAAGCAGCGGGATATGATCCATTCGCTTTTGAATATTTATAAGCATGATGGCTATATGCCGGATGCCCGGAGTGGTAATTGGAATGGAAGAACCCAGGGAGGAAGCAATGCTGAAATTGTGATAGCCGATGCTTTTGCCAAAGGGATGAAAGGTATCGACTATGAATTGGCACTCAAGGCTATGATCAAGGATGCTGAAGTTCCACCTACGGATGATGATGGTTATTTGGGAAGTGTGCCTGATGAAAAACATGGCCGTGGTGGATTGAAGGAATACAATACGCTCGGCTATATCCCTTATGGTATCGACAGAGCTGGCAACCGTACGGTGGAATACAGTTATGATGATTGGTGTATCGCTCAGGTGGCGAAAGGGTTAGGACATCAAGACCTGTATCAGAAATATCTCAAGCGTTCTGGTAACTGGCGCAACCTTTGGCGTGGTGATTATGAATGGCAGGGAATGCGTGGTTTCATCATGCCTCGTGATGCAGATGGGAGATGGCTCGACTCTGTGCCTTGGGGAAAATCAAAAGTTTACCATCCCCTGATTCCTTATCGCCCTGATACGAAGGTGGCTCCCTGGTATCTGCCATGGTGGAGTACTTTCTTCTATGAAGCTTTGTCGGCTGAATATAGTCTCAGTATTCCGCATGATGTGCCGGGATTGGTGGAGTTGTGCGGCGGTAAGGAGGCTTTTATCAAGCGCCTTCATACATTCTTTGCCAACAAACATTATAATGTTGCTAACGAACCGAGTTTTATGACTCCTTATCTCTACCATTGGGTGGATAGACCTGATCTGAGTGTAGCACGTATCAGACAGATTGTGAATGACAACTATAACGATACTCCGCTCGGTTTGCCGGGAAATGATGATAGCGGCGCCATGTCTTCCTGGCTTGTCTTCAATATGATGGGGCTTTATCCCGTGGCCGGACAGAATCTCTATCTGGTAGGCTCGCCGCTGATTCCTGAATATACGATTCATCTGGAGAATGGTAAAAAACTGCAAGTGGTAAGGGATGAAAAGATGAAATCCTGGGATAGAAAATTCTTGACTCATGAGTTATTAACAAATGGTGGAAAACTTGTGCTTCCTGGTTTTTCTGCTGTTGATTCTACTGTTGATAACGATGCTAAGATGCTGATTCCTAATCAGAAAGAGCGTTTTCCACGTTGTGAACAAGATGTGGATAACTTGTTGAAAAGTATTCCTTCACAGGGGATTTCTCATTTCGTTTTAAACCGTCAGTATCGCAATTGGGAGCTTGGGGCAACTTATCTGAATGGAAACCGTGACACCCTGTATTTGAAATGCAACCAGTCGGTCTATCTGATACCGGAAAGACTGGTGGATGAGGCTACTGGTTTCTCTTGGGACAATCCGCAGAAAGGAAAGAATATCTATGTCTGCAACAAGTCGCAGAATAAAGGTATGCGTGATGGTACCTTCCTGTTTATTTCCAAAAAAGCCTTACAGCAGTTACTTCATTCTGGTACTTTCATCTATAATGATATGACTTGGCGACAGGTGTCAAGGGATGCAAAGACCGTTGTCGTGCGGGCAGATATAGATGGCACAACGATGTGTATTAGTCTTTGTCACCAACTGCCATGGGTGCTTTGGATGAAAAACAATCCTTTAGGTATTGATTGGACCCTCACAGGAAAGCTTTCGGACGGGAAATGATTCTTCCAGAAGAAAATTGTTTCAGATTTGTTCTGATAATAGAATTAATTTTGTAACTTTGTGGAAAAATATAAAAGCCTAATGAAGAAAGTAATATTAGTAATCGGTTTTGTCATGTGTCTCTTGCTGGTACAAGCTCAGACCCGTCGCCAGATGGGTGGGGTGTACTGCGCTTATCCTTTTACTGAGGTAGAGACCGGTAAAACTCTTTCCATCGAGAAATATGAGGATGAGGATAATCTGGTTCTGGAGGGTTACACTCCTTTCTATATAAGTCATTATGGTCGTCATGGCTCCCGCTGGATGCCCCATGATGACCGCTATACCTGGGTGAACCGTCACTTTGAGGACGTATCAAATCTTACTCCTTTAGGAAAAAAGGTAAGGAAAATCTTATGGCGAGTATGGGATAATGCTCAGGGTAATGGTGGTAAACTGTCGAAATTAGGAGCTCTTCAGCATCGGGGCATTGCCAATCGTATGTATCAACGCTTTCCTCATATTTTTGCTACAGGTAATCGTGTGACGGCACGTTCAAGTGTCGTTGACCGTTGTGCGAAAAGTATGTTGGCTTTTACGGATGAATTGCATCATTTGCAGCCGTCACTAACGATGGATGTAAAGACCGATTCTGCCGATATGGCATGGATTGCCTATACTTCTCCGGAAGAAAAAGCATTGGAAAACAAGACAAAGGTTACGCCAAAGGTTTCTACAGACAGATTCATGCATCTGCTTTTCAAGGATATTTCCAAGATTGATGATCCGATGAAGTTGATGGGGGAGATGCAGGCCATCACTTCCTCTATTCAGGATGTGGGTTTGAATTTCAAGTCTTATCCGAAAGATATAGAGGAACAGTTGAATGCCCTCTTTACTGATGAGGAATTTCGTGCTTTCTATGAAGCCAACAATAAGCGTATGACGATCTGTAATGGAGATGATCTCTATAATGAACGGATTCCGATGCGTTCTGCTGTTTCTTTGTGGCATCATATCAGGGATGATGCTGATAGGGCTTTGGCTTCGGGTAAGCCCTCTGCTGATTTGCGCTTCGGACATGATACCAATCTCTATCGCCTGCTTACTCTTTTGGGGGCTGGTTATGAAAGGGTTTCTGAAGAGACGGGAATGTTTGAAAGTTCCTGCGACCGATATGACTATAATCGCATGGATGTAGTGGTTCCAATGGCTACCAACCTACAGATGATTTTCTATAAGAAGAATGTGCCGGATGAGGCTCATCCTGAGAAAAATATTGTGGTAAGACTGTTGTATAATGAGGTGAACGAGGCACAGATCAAAGGCATGGAAGATGTGTTCTATGGTTCTGATGTTCCGCCTTATGATAAAAACTATTTTTCCTGGGAAGAATTCAAACAGTATATGGAATGCCGAATAGACAAGGCTGAACATGTACGCCAACTCCATGCCCTCAATACGATGGTGGGCACAGCGCAGGCTAATACCAAGACGGCAGGCATGTTTGGTAAGGGAAGTGAGGAACATGGACAAACCCTTCCTGCCGTACTGGTGCCTAACGGACAGAATTTCTGGACTCCTCAGACTCAAGATACGGAGAAAAAGTGTATTACACCTTATTATTATAAGGATACTGAATTGCAGGGCTTTCGCAACAGCCATTGGATAGTAGGAGGTTGCACCCAGGATTACGGTTCCTTTACGGTGGCAACTTTGGGCGGCAAACTGAGATTGCAGCCAGAGGAACGTGCTACTCCTTTTTCGCATGCAGATGAAATATCTCACCCTCATTATTATGCAATCAACTTGAGGAAAGAACATCTCAAAACCGAACTTACAGCTTTGAGCCATACTGCCATCTTGCGTGTAACACCACAGGAAGACCAA
>CDYZ01005294.1_pt1 | contig 15779 bp, 10 predicted proteins | sample 554921 | NCBI WGS metagenome assembly CDYZ01 (sample SAMEA3182058, study PRJEB8094) | gut metagenome | biome: human; feature: gut; material: Stool; isolation source: human stools | place: Canada | collected 2012-11-26 | reverse complement strand
GGTAAAGACGGGTATAGAGTCCGTCGCCACGGCGGGATGTAAAGACAAACCAATGTGAATCCTTGCTCCAGTTGTGCCAACTGTCCGTATTCTTACTATTGGCTGCAGCCAGAGGCTTAGCCTGACCTGTCTTCAAATCCAGCAACCAGTTATCCGCTTCCTTATGCCAGATAGGGAAGCAGCCATAATCACTCATTGTAAACATGATGTACCTGCCATCATACGAAGGACGGGGATGGGTAGCACTCTTCCCCAGTTCACGTGCATTGAAGATGGTATCCACCTGGTTGCCAAACTTACCCGTAGCTGCATCGAAACCTATCTTGCAGATATTATACTTGATATCCTTGTAACCGCTTGGGATAGGCTCTGCGGTAGAAGAGCAGAAGTAGAGCGTCTTGCCATCAGGCGAGAATACCGGATAAGTCTCGTAATGGTCTTTCGTCATCAGGAGAGAATCCAATATCAACTCATGGGTTGCAGGCTGATAAACGAAGACATCCGATGCCTGGTCGAAGACTTCAATTCGCTCATCCTTCACGGCATGGAAACTCTGATGGGTGGTATTGGTACTGTAGGCGCAATACTTGCCCGACGGATGCCAGTAAGGATAAACCATCGAACCCTTCAGGGAATCATTCTTAGCCTTCAGCCACTCCCGCTTGCCGTTCTGAAAAACCAAGGTAGCACCATGGTCGCCACGCACATGGAAGGTAAACTGGTCGGGATTGGTTCTGTTTGCCGTATGACAGTTGAGGCAGGCACCCGGCGCTGCGGTATTCTCAAGGATTGCCGTTTCCTCAAAGTTACTCAAGTTGCGCTGATAAATGCCCAACTTGCCATACACCTCATAACCAGGGGCAATACGACGATAAGTCAAGCCCCAGTCCTTTAACTCGTAGGGGCTTACATAGATATTGAAGTCCTGATACTTGAACCTTTCACCATTTTTCAATACAAACACAGAGACGGTGAGTTTTCCGCCCTTATTTTTTCTCAAGAAGTCGTGCCACTCCTCTACATCAAAGTCCGCATACTCTTTTCCGAAAGAAGAGATTTCCTCGATGGTCTTCGATCCTGCCACACTCACTAACATTTCATCTACATCGTCATCCGTCATATTGAAATTAAGCGGAGCGATGTTGACAGGAACTGTAACCCCGATGTAATCAGGGAAGATTTCAGGCAATTGTTTGATTTCTTTTGCCTCACTCCATGGTGAAGGATAGCAACAGGAATCGAGAGTAGCCATCCCCATCACAACCAACAGGACACACAACAGATATTTGATTGTTTTCATATCATTCCAGTATTATCATTCTATATTCTAATAAACCTCTTTCATTCCCTCCTTCTTCTTAGAAGCCTCATCAGCCCCCTGCACCATCACATAGTACCAGGCATTGGATACATACGGCTGCTGACAGAGTTGAGGATCCTTCGGATTCTGCATATAGAGCTGAATGAAGTTGAGCGTATTGTTCACGTTCTGTGCATCCACACTATATGGGATGGTACGTGGATCGCTATGCGTCTTCATCCAGTTGCCGATGAGAATCTCCTGGAAGGTACGTGGAATATGGTCGTAACCCACAAATCTGCCCAGCGGATAATACTGCATGAACTTCTCCATATCGCGCTGCAGGAGTTCGTAGCACATCAGATATTCGTATGCCATTCTGTTATGGTTATCATTCAGGAAGAGCAAGCCCAACATCTGGTCCATCTCTCGGTCGCTGAAGAGGAAGTCCTGCTTCTTTTCGCGATACTTGCGCAGCTTGCCATAGATAGGATGCTGGTTGATAGCCTTCTCATTACCCAGCAGCGCCATGGTCTGGTTAGCCCAGTTTCGATAGAAGAGCATCTTCTGCAGGCGGCGGAGCAGCTTGGCTGCTACCTTGTAATTGCCGTTGATGATTTCGCACTCTATAATCCTGCGGGTCAATCGGGCACTCTTGCGATAATTCGGTATCGCCTCCTGCGCCTCGAACATATATCTTTCGGCATCATTCACCATACCCAGGCGGAAGAAGATTTCTGCAGCAGATACCGGCGAAATCATATCGCGGGTAAAGGTAGGGAACAAGCCCTCTCCTCCATTCTGATAGAACTCAAAAAGGCGGTCGGCAAGCATACCTTTCTGACTCAAGGCAAGATTCACACACGAAACACTGAGCGGTGTGGTTGCCGGCTTCTTCTCAGCCTTCTCAATGATCTTATCCCATTGTTCGGTGCGAACCAGAAAATCATAATCTATCAGTTCGTAGGTCATCTCATCAAAAGAAGCCTTGATACCGAACCATGAAGCCACAATCATCAATACATAGCTCAAGACCATCACCACCTTGGATTGCTGCAACTTCTGCAAGGATTTCTGGCGGCACGGAATCATCCCCAGGAAAGGAATCACTACTGCCCATACCATCACAACAAAAGGCAACGGAGATATGGCACCCGGATAGCGATAATAATTAAGTCCGGCAAAGATGCGATACAAAGGATATTGCAAAGTCTGCGTGGTCAATAATATCCAGGCCACAGTAAGAATAAGAATGACAGCAGAATAGCCTATTCCGGAAAAAACATTTCCCTTCTGCTTGGCATTCTTCAGCGTATCACCTATCATCAGGGCGGCATAAAGGAATACCACCGGTCCCAGGAACCAATAAACCAATGCCGTGCTAACCAGTTCGAACACCACCTTTACCAACCGGTTGTGGAATCGGTTATGAATCCATCCTATGACTAAGGCTCCGAAAAGTGCAACGACAAAAGAGAGCAACACATTCTGGTCGCCCATGGCACACCATAAGGCGATACTTGGAAGGAAACTCAGGAGATAATCTGGGAAATCATGCCTTGCTCCATATTGCTTCATCAGTCCCCATACGGCAGCCTGAATGCCCATCAAGAGCAAAGCGATGATGGCACCGCCCAATACAGGCATATAATAGAACTGTACCAGAAACTCACTGATATAGTCAGCCAATCCTCCCGGCAGTACAATGCGCTCCAGGAAATAGCCGGTATCAAAGAGAAACATCTGATACTGTTCCTGAAAGCAGAGTCCGCCTACGAATGGCACTGCCCAAAATATCACGACCGCCACACCGAAGAGCAGCGACAGCAGCGGTTTCCAAGTTTTTATCATCAAATTCTTCATGATTCTCCAATCTAAATTTTTATTCGTTTATTCTCTCACTGTCACTTTCGGACGATCATCCGAAAAGATCTGATTGCGGGTTTCCTTTATATCCAGTTCCACCTTAGTCTTTGTGAAATCCGGTACATTATAGGCATCAAACAGCCCATGATAATATTTCCACGGATTGCGCTGCGGAAGAAGGAAAGGTTTGGTTGCCTTACCCTTATCATTGATACTCGAGATGTAGAGACGGGTATAGTTTCCGTTACCACGCTTGCTGACGAAGACAAACCAATGCGAGTTGCTGCTCCAGTTATGATAGCTTTCGCTCATCTTACTGTTCACCGCTGTCAGCGGATAAGTCTGCCGGGTCTTCAGGTTCATCATCCACAAATCAGCATCTGGTTGCACGATAGGGAAATTGCTTCTGCTGCAGCGTGTATACATCAGCCATTTTCCATCATACGACGGACGAGCCAAGACGTAACTCATATTCGTCTTCGGACCATTCAGCAGCGTATCCACTTTTTCTCCAAACTTCCCCGTTCTGGCATCGAAAGGAATACTTACCAGCGAGCACTTCACTTTCAGATACTCAGCCGGTACACGGCAAGCTTTCGAAGTACTATAATATAAGGTATTTCCATCTGCACTGAAAGCAGGGAATATCTCCAGCCAATCGGGAGTCATCAGTTTCTGGTCTGTTACCAGCTGATTGTTACGTGTATCCAGTATCACGATATTACTGAAGTCGTGATAAACTTCTATCGGCTTGTAAGTTCCCACGAAGAAACACTGGTGAACGGCATTGGCTGCATAAGCCACATAATTGCCTTCCGGATGCCAGTAGGCATAGCTTCCGGCAGCCTTGGTAGAATCGGTCTTGGTATCTATCCATTGCTGCTTGCCATCCTTCATAATCAGGGTACCTCCACCCTCACCACGTATCTGGCAGGTCAATTGTCGGGCATCAGTACGATTGGCTGTATGGCAATTGAAACATCTGCCCGGCAAGGCGGTTTCTGTCATGATAGCCGTTTCATCAAAGGTATGGATATCGCGCTGATAGATGCCGATGTTGCCACCCACTTCGTAGCCGGGAGCGATACGGCGATAGGTCAAACCGTAATCATCCAACCGATAAGGACTCACCATCATCTGGAAATCCTGATATTGCTTCCACTTGCCATCCTTACGGGTAGAGACGGTAAAAGAGATGCTGCCACCGACGTTCTGCTCAGTAAGCAGATGCCAATCTTCCACATCGAAGTCAGCCCATTCACCACAGACATGCAGTTCTCCGCCCTTGCTTCCTTTTGCCACGACATCCACCACATCTACGGTATCACCTTTGATATTGAAGTTCATCGGAGCAATATCAGCAGGAATGGTCACCCCAATATAGTCTGGATAGATGCTTGGCTTACGATTCACCATGGTAGGATTCTCAACCGATGGAGTACATGCGGTTATCCCTATCCATACGGCGATGAAAGCATAAATTATCTTTTTCATTCTTCGCCTCCTTTCTGTTTACTCATCATTCGTTTTACGTATTCTGCGTATGGCGAACCCGGCACATTACCTTGATTCTGTATGCACTTCACAGCATCCTGATAACCCACAGGCATCTGCATATAGCCACCATATTGCTGTACCCAACTGCCATAACGCATGAATCCCTGGATATCTCCCTTCAAGAGCATCTGCCCCATGAAATAGTCGAGCGCCATTTTGTTATCCGGATTGTTGATGAAGAGCAATCCCATCATCTTGTCAATCTCATCATAACTATAAATCATCTCCGTCTTGAAGCGCATTCTTCTAGCCCTTCCCAAATCAGGATCATGACTGATAGCCGTATCATTGCCCAGCATCGCTTCCATCTTCACAGCCCAGTCATGATAGAAGAGCGACTGTTTCAAGAGATCGATATTCTTACGTGCAACGGCATACTTGCCATTCACAATCTGACATTCGGTAATGCGCTTCATCAATCTGCCACTCATCTTTCCATTCAGGATGGAAGCCTGCAAATCGCTGGCATAGCGAAGAGAAGAATTCACGAGACCCAAACGCCAAAAGGCTTCCATCGTAGGATACATCGACATGTTATCGCGGGTACGGGGAGCCAGCAAGGCATCTTCCCCACTCTGATAGAAAGAAAACATGCGGTCGGCAAGCTGGCGGGTCTGAGCAAGAGCAAGATTTACGCAGTTGCTGGTATAGAACACCTGTACCTGATTCTCCTGCGCATCATTGATGATATCTTCCCACTTCCCGTTACGCACCTGTTCATTCTGCTTGAGCAAAGCATAGAGGTCCTTGTCATATCCCCATTTCTGACCCGGATACTGCATAGGCACGCGATAATAGTTGATACCTGTCATCACAGACATCAATGGATATTGAACCAGAAGGGTACTATAGCAAATCAGCTGGATAGCCAGGAGATAGAGAATAGACAAAAGATAGGTAATTGAAACGGAAGGGAGTTTGCCTTTCTTTACTTGTATCAGGAAAGAAGCCACACGGAGGAAGACATAAAGCCAGGTTGCCCCGCCTCCAATCAGCCAGAATATGACGGGTATCAGAAGTACATCTGCCCACGCTATCCTTGCTCCCAATCTCCGGGTAGCAAGATTCATCAACCATGTTGACAGCAGGGCTAAGGTCAGAGCTACCGGAAAAGACAGGAGCACTTCGATATCTCCTATCACTTCCAGCAACAGGATAGAAGGAAGAAGAGCTATGAGCTGTCCATACCACTTCAACGGTTTGGCTGTATAACTCCTGATTACCTGATAGGTAAGCGACAGGAAAGCCACGAAGAGAAAAGCCAGAATGGCAGCACCCAAAACTGGAACATAATAGAACTGTACCAGGAACTCGCTGATATAATCAGCCAAACCACCTGCCACACTCAAGTCATGCCAAAAGTAGTCGGCAGACCAGAGAAAGAGCTGGTTCTGCTCTTGGTAACATAAGGCTTGTGGATAACCACAATACCAAAAAAGGAAGATGCATAAGCCGAACAATGCGACCAGAGTCATTTTCCCATATCTAGAAATGAACTTTTTCATGTACTCAATAGATTAGTCCGGATACCCATTTTTATCAACATCTTCTACAGCAGACAACCTACTTGGCAGAAGGATACATGTTCTGAAGAAAATCCTTAAACACTCCAGCAGGCTGACGCTTGAGGAAGGCGATGTTATATTCTTTCAACTGGTTCTGCATCTCCTTACCCTTGGTCATCAGCAACTGGTCAGTGCCTTCCTGACGGGCTTGCATACGAAGCTGGTTGTAGGCTCTGTTAAACTTCATAATCTGATCTTTCCAAGCCTGAAGAGAATCGTTCTGTGGAGTTCCCCCGGAAATACTGTTGGCACCGACCGTAACCTTGATGTCGCCCGGTTCGGAAACAACCAGCAAGTCCTGTACACCATCACGATAGTGATAATCTACACGAATCACCTTCATCTCAGTAGTATCAGCAACAAATTCAAACTTGCCGTCCTTGATAACGACAGAGTCTACATGGGCAGCATCCTGCAGTCCGAACATAGGCACAAGGAAAATCTTCTTGCCATCCCATCGGTTCGATTCCATCGTACCATGGATACGGCAATTTCCCTTTTCGGCAGACTTACAACCTGCCATTACTACCATACTCGTAACGGTCATCAGAGCGATAACCATCAATAAAATCAATTTTTTCATTATACTCTTAGGTTTAATGTTTATCATCGTTGTTTACTTACAGTTCCATATTGGTTTATGGACTTGTATCAGAAGTTTCTTTATTCACATACAAAAGTACAATAAAAACTCGTAAACACCAATTTTTTTTCTGCATTTATACAAGATAGTACAGAAGAAAAGCAATAAAAGTCAAATCCTGCTAACATAATGCTACGAAAAGCCCCGACTGCTGGACGGCAGTCGAGGCTTAGCCTTATTCCTCCAAAAGCTCTTCACTCTTCACCCCTCGGAATACCGATAAACACTGGGGATTCCGAGCGAAAGGTGAAGAGTGAAGAGTATTTCTACATAAGCCTTGTATAAAAACGAAACAAAGGCATTGGGGATGGCTGTTCTAGACAAACAGCCCACTAGCAGCTAAAGCGCCAGTAGGCTGTCTGTGGTTTGCCAGTTAACTGGCTGTCTTAAACAGCCTTCTTTTTACCAATTCGCTGCAGGTTAAAACAGACAAATAAGAGCAGCATTCAGCATATCAAAAAAAGAAAACCCCCGACTGCAGAACAGCAGCCGGGGGTTAGCCTTATTTATTTTTTATTTCATCTACCAATTTTTCAACTTCCTCTAGAGGGAGTATGGCACCATCTGCAACTTGTTGTGGAGAAAGTCCCATAGCAAGTAATCAGCGGTATCTCATTCTTTCATTAAATCAGCCATTAAATCATCCACGTTATCAAATACGTCTTTCTTTGCCCATTCTTCACCTCGCTTATATGCTTCCATGTGAGCCTGGGCTTCACGAATAGCCGCTTTCGTTTCTTCATTTGGCTCATACTCCTCTCCTGCCTGACGTTTCTTTGCCAAGCGGGCAACATAAGAATTAACCTTAGCTACAAATTCCTCCAGACTATAACCTGCAGGAACGTTATATTGCAAATTAACTGTCTGCATAAACCAAATTTTAGAACCGCTGCAAATTTACGACTAATTATCGTAACCGCCATACATTTACCCTACTATTTAACTATCAAGCAAGAAAAAGCCGATGGCTGTTGAGACTTAGACTTATCAATATGATAATCATAGTGATTATCAAACTTACTCATTTACTAAAGACTTTCAAGCCACTTCTGACCAGCTTTCGTCTTAGACCAAACAACTAGCCCTGCACCAATAGCACTAGCCAGGGCAAATATAATAGTTAACATTTCCATATCTCTATTATTTAAGTTTTACTTTAAGAATTTCGTTACCAAAATAAGCAAACAGCACCGTTGCCGTGCTACCAAAGCCAATGCAGAGATAATTAAAAATCCCCATTTCATCTCCTGTAAACAATGGAGATAAACCACCAACAACAACACCGCTGCACATCAACTTGGATAAATCAAAGAAATAACCAGCGAGCATTTCTCTTCTCTTCTGATTACGCTCTGAAATCTTATTTTTAGATAAATTTTCATCCATTCCCTATAGTTCTAAATTTGCTGCAAATGTACGACAAATAATTGTAAACTCCAAATGTTTTGGCAATTATTTCAGCATAGGGCAAAAAGAAAAGCCCCGACTGTAATCACTACAGCCGAGGCCTAACCTTATTTATATTATAATCACAACGATTATTTCACATACCTATTTTGCCTTTTTCTTGAAGACATAGTACCATCCGGTACTACCATCAGATTGACAAGCTGCTAAAACAAGCTCGTCATTAGATGCTACCAAGACATAATACTTTTGGAAAGCAGCATCACCTTCATTAACATTTACACCCATAGGAATAACAAACTTATCATTTGTTACTGTTGGGAATGAGATAGTACCCTTATCCCAAGAAGCATCCTTGTGCTCAAGCACATTCACCTTGATAGGAAGCGTTGTACCATCACCATTAGTTGCTGTCTTGGAATTGGTATCAATGGTAAAGTAAGCATGAGTACCGCTACGCTTTACACCGCCAGCTTTGCTACTACCTTGGCCTTCAATGTCTGTATATGATACAGTCCACCACTGAGGACCATTACCGCTACCGAAAGAACCATTGCCCCAAACACCAGAAGCCTTATCGTTCCATTCCCATGTTGTAGTACCATCACCATCTTTGCCACCAGCGAGATATTCAAGAAGTTCTGGCTTGGTAGTCAAAGACTCAACATCGAAAGAACCAGCATTGTAAGTCTCCTGAGTACCATCAGCCTTTGTATAAGTCAAGGTAATATTGAACTTACCTTCCTCAACAACCATCAGCTGATCGCCATTCAGAGTAGCTGTACCAGCAGCCTCTTCAGTACCTTCCTTGGTAATAGCCCAGTCAGAAAGCACGCCGTTACCATTCTCTACAGTGAAGACATTACCCTTCTTGCCTTCCTTGACCTCCTGAATAACCTTTACCTTGCCTGCATCAAAAGCAGTACCGAACTGTACAGGCTGACCTTTGAATTCACCTACAGTAGAAGTATAATTACCCTCAGAACCAGTTACGCAGAGACGCTTCTGAAGTTCTGCAGAGAGATAAGTAATCTCATCCACGTTCACCGTGAAGTCCTTGGTAAAGTCAACAACCACGTTCTTGCAGCGCATAGTAACGGTATTGGCACCTAACTTGGTAACATAGATGGTATCGTATGCCTTGGAAGAGGTTACCGCACCTTCAGCCAACTGGTCAGCAGTCCACTGGCTTGTGATAGGAGAATGATTCTCGATGATAATACGGTTGCTATTCTTACCATTCACCTGAACAGGTGTTACCTTCGCCTCTACGCTCTCAGCTGTTACATTCTCAGAGAATCCTGTGCTGCCAGAATCGGTAGAAGGATCACAAGAAGTATAAAGCAATGTCAGCATAGACAATGCAAAAAATATCTTTTTCATATACTTATTCATTTAAAAGATTAAAGAATTGATTACTTCCAGCCCTGATATTCAGAATCAGCACCAGTCCAACCTTCATTCTGTTTTACGGTACCCAAAGCTACCTGAGTCTCAGGCATTTTCTGGAAGCCGGCAGTAGCATTATAACGAGCAGTATAACCCCCATTGTGTGGAGTATTCGTATCAGGCTGTCCGCAATAATAGATAGCAACACCATTCTGCTTCTCAAGAGCAGCAGCGGCAATATGCCAACGACGGAGGTCGTTCCAGCGGGTACCCTCGCAAGCCAACTCCCAACGGCGCTCATTTCTCAAAGCTTCCTCTGAATAAGCTGCAATAGGGTTCAAACCAGCACGCTTGCGAACCTCATTGATACCAGCTATATCCTTCTTCAACTCACTCTGCATCAACAATACGTCAGCGAAACGGATGAGTACCAGGTCGTGGATGTTATTCAACTGCATGTTCTCCTTTCCTGCTACATCCCAGTTGCCAGGATACATCACATTCTCGAAAGTACAAGAATAGCCATCCTTCAGCTGATCATTCTTACAAGTAACAGGAGCCCACTTCTTGGCATAGTAATCAGTTTCCTGAACGAAGTCTGCCCAACCACCTTTCTTATAGGTTGCTACCTTAGACCAGTCCTGGATAGAAGCATCACGACGTGCATCATTAGGCTCAGCAGCAGCCCAATCCTTTACCAGGTTTGGAGCTACAGGACCAGCACCCCAACCCTGACCGAATGGGAAAGTGTTGCCATAAGCCTGACCACCACGAACACCAAAGTGAAGAGCATAATTATTGGCATAACCAATCGTTGTACCCCAGTCTGCGTACTTGTTAAACTTGATAGAGAACAAAGTCTCGGGATTCTGAGAAGCATCATCCTCAACCCACTTGAAGCCCTGACCCTTGGTGTAATCGTAATCCTCTACAGTGCATCTGTTGGTATAAGCCCAGAGATTCTGATACTTATCCACCAACTTGCGGCCAGAGTTAGCCACACAGTCATCAATGGCTGTAATGACATTCTCCTTAGACAGAGTAGTTCCATCAGGAAGCTCCACAGAAGTCAGAGGATTGTAAGTAGTGCTGGTCAGATCAGCCAATGTAGAACCATTGCCAAAGAAACCAGAATAGAACAACCATGCACGGCCCAGCAGAGCCTCAGCAGCATACTTATCAATATGACCATCAGTACTCTTAGTAGCAGGCAAGAGATCGACAGCATCACGAAGATCCATCAGAATCTGCTTCCAAGGGTCCTCAATATTACCCTGGGTGATAGCCTCAGAACCTGGCTTCAAACGCATAGGTACATTTCCGTACATGGAAGCCAACTCATAATAATAGAAGGCACGCAGGAACTTAGCCTGTCCCATCAATGAGTTTTTGGTATCCTCATTCATAGAGGTATTAGGAAGAGCCTCAATCAGGGTGTTGGCACGGTTGATACCCTTGTAACGAGCCTCATAGAACACATTGGTCATATCGGCATTGTAGTTACAGAGCAGATCATCTGCCTGCATCAACTTATCATTGACACCACCACCACCGAGCATATCATCACTAGCCAACTGGGCATAGTAAAGGAAGCTCATCTGAGGGTCTGCACAAACCTGGTTCAAATTCTGGTAAACACCAGCCAATACAGCCTCACCATCCTCCTTGGAAACAGGGAAGGTACTGGAAGATAACTCGCCAACATTCTGCACATCATTGATGTCGCAGGATGCCAAGCTAAGTACCGCCATGGCTGAAGCCAAAAATATATTTAACTTTTTCATTGTGAATTCAATTTTAGATTAGAACTTTACATTTACACCAACCATATAGGTACGAGGCTGAGGGTAGTTACCTACATCAACACCTGTTACCCATGAGTCTGAGCCGATAGCAGTACCATTCTCTGGATCCATACCCTTATAACCGGTAATGGTAAAGAGGTTCTGGGCAGCGAAATAGAGACGGAGCTGCTGGAATGGGCTGTTCTTCCAAATCTTGGTGAAATCGTAACCCACGGTCAGATTCTGAAGGCGGAAGTAGCTGGCATCCTCAATGTAAATATCAGAAATGGTCTGCCAGTTTGGACCTGCATTCATGTGGGCGAGCAAAGGATACTTGTTGGAAGTTCCCTCACCATGCCAGTAGTCATACACCTCTGTAGTGAAGTTCTCGTACTCACCATCGGTGAACTTGCGGAATGAACGAGCCACCTGCTGACCGAATGCTCCAAAGCCTGTTACAGAAAGGTCGAAGCCCTTGTAAGATGCACCGAGAGTAATACCCATGGTTACATCTGGATGTGGGTCACCAAGCTCTGTCTTATCATCATCATTGATAACGCCATCGCCAGTTACATCCACAAACTTCAAGTCGCCTGGCTTGATACCGGTACCCTGCTTAGAGTTAGCGGCATTACCCTTACAGTTCTTATCAAGATAAGCCTGAACATCTGCATCATTCTGCATCACACCTTCTGTCTTGTAGCCCCAGAAGTAACCGATAGGATGACCTTCCTCGAAACGAGCCATATAACCGGTATTCTGAGCCAAGAGGTCCTTACCACCATTGTTGTACTTCTGGTTAGACTTCACCTCTGTTACCTCATTGTGATTGTAAGCCATGTTCCAACCTACGTTGTACTGGAAGTCCTTGCCAATCTTATCGTTCCAAGAGAGAGAAAGCTCAATACCCTTGTTCTCAACAGTACCAGCATTCTTCATCTGGGTAGAGAAACCAGTTGTTGGATCTACAGGAACTGCAACCAGCAAGTCCTTGGTCTTCTTGTTATACCAATCCAAGGTGAAGCCCAGGCGTCCACTCAGGAAACGGGCATCCAAACCGATGTTCAACTGCTCTGAAGTCTCCCAAGTCAAATCCTCGTTAGACAGACGGGAAGGAGCTGCACCGGCAACATACTGATCAGGATTACCATTGAAGGTATAAAAGCTACTGGTATCGAATGCAAAAGCACTCTGCCACTGGAAGTTGTTAATGGTCTGTGCATTACCATTCTGACCCCAACCTGCACGAAGCTTCAAGAAATCAAGCCAGGAAGCTGTTTTAGCCATGAACTTCTCGTTAGAGATAACCCAACCTGCGGATACTGATGGGAAATAGCCCCAACGCTTACTACCTGGAGCAAACTTAGAATTACCATCGGCACGCATGATGGCTGAAAGCATATACTTCTCATTGAAGTTGTAGTTGACACGACCGAAGTAAGACATACTGCGAGAATCATCACAAGGAGTACCAGTAACGGCAGCAGCATTATTATTCTTCATATAGGTCATGTAAGCATGAGTCATATCGCCAAACACCGAATTAGAAGATGTAGCATTCAAGGAGAAACCGAAGTCAGGACGGCTCTCACCATACTCTGTACCTACCAGGATGTCGAAGTTGTGCTTCTTCTGCAAGTCAAACTTATAACTCAAGGTATTTGTTGTACTCCATCCCCAACTTGTTCCAATCTGGTTTGTTGCCTTATCCTCTGTTCGGAAATAATCCGCATTGGTTCTGTTGGCATCGAATATAGGGAGGAATGTACGCCATGTCCAAGTATTCTGATTGTAATTCAACTGTCCACGGTAAACCAGATTCTTGATTGGCTGGATCTCCAAATAACCTGTAGCATGCAGATTCTGGTTGATACTCTTGTTGTGACCAGACTGCTGGTTCAACATCTTATAGACTGGGTTTACTGAATATGAGTTGTAATTATCAACCCAGTTCTTCAAGTCCTCAGTCTTGGTATAGCTTCCATCTGCATTATACATAGGGATAGTAGGATTGGAACGAAGCATATTGGAAAGCTCATTGCTATACTGGTTACCAATCTGGATACCCTGGTTCTGCTTGTGCTGATAGTAGATATTCTCACCAATCTTCACTACATCCATACCCTTGTCATTGCGATAGATGACATGCTCTGAATTGATGCGGAAGGTGAAACGGCGGTAGTCAGACTTAACAACATTGCCAAACACACCATCCTGATACTGATAACCGGCACCCATAGAGAAGGTAGAACGGTCGGAACCACCAGTAACGTTCAGAGAATGACTCGTTGTAACGGCATTCTTGTTGCGGATTGCCTCTACCCAGTTGGTTCCTTCGTTAGAACCATCCATATAAGAGTTGTAGAGGTCTTCGCCCATAATGCTCTTCCAATCGTAGCCACTTTCACCACTATTGAAACGCACCTGATCCATTACCTCCATATACTGCTTGGCATTCAGCATCTTTGGCATGCGATATACGTTAGCCCAACCTACGTTGGCATCGTAAGATACCTGGATCTTACCCTGTTTACCCTGCTTGGTTGTTACCAAGATAACACCATTGGCAGCGGCAGAACCATAGATGGCACAAGATGCGGCATCCTTCAATACGTCGATACGCTCGATGTCGGCAGGGTTCAAGTTGTTGATATCACCTGCTACACCATCAATAATATAAAGAGGAGCTGTGTTGCCGTTGGTACCGGCACCACGGATAGAAATCTTAAAGCCATCACCAGGCTGACCGGAAGCCGCCTGAATGTTAACACCAGGAGTCTGGCTCTGCAAAGCGCCGAGCACCTGTGTGGTATTCATCTTCTGAATATCATCACCCTTCACCTCAATGGTAGAACCGGTAACGAGCTTCTTCTTCTGAACACCATAACCTACGACAACGACTTCATCGAGAGTCTTGTCATCGGTTTTCATGGTGACTGAAATGTTAGACTGGTTACCTACAGCAATTTCCTGTTTCTGGTAACCGATATAGGTAATTACAATAGTAGCGCCAGGCTTTACGTTCAAGGTAAAGTTACCATCAAGATCTGTAACGGTACCATTACCAGGGTTGCCCTTTTCTACTACACTTGCACCGATAATAGGACCTTCTGCGTCACTTACATTACCGGTAACCTTCTTAGACTGCTGTACTGAGTTAACAGCAAAATTTGGAGATGTTGCCAAAGCTTCAGTTGTGTAACTCAAGCCTAAGGATGCCAACGCTCCAACAAGCAGCACTGATTTTCTTAAGTTTAGATTCATACTTATGTACTTTCTAGGTTTGAATAGAATTAAACGTTTGTTGACTCTGACTATCAAAAATAGTCATTTTCTCAGTTCCCGACATATCTATCAGATACGAAGGAAACAAATAGGTTAAGTTGAATTCGGCTTCATAATGGTTATTGTTTATATTGTTTATTATTGTTTCATTTCATCATCAATCTGAAGTCATTTTTAATGGAACTATAAGTGACAAACAGATTTTCGGTTGCAAAGTTACATTTCTTTTACGAAAAAAGCCGATACTATTTTGCTAATTTGAAGTATTATTTTGATTTTAGTTATTTTTTTTTAATAAATCCCGATAAACACTAAAGATTTATTAACATTCTGTGTTTTTCTTACACTTATTATATATGTATGTTTCGTTAACTCTGAGCAAAAAAGTATTACCTTGCCGCTATTGAGCAGCAAGGTAATTACGTACAGGATTGGCATACATCTCGAGAATTCTCTCTCTCAAGTAAGCTTCATCCTTATTTGGAAGGTCAATTTTCGCAAGCTGACCAGCCATATATTTTTCAAATTTTGCCTTATCTTCGACAGTATATTCTGCCTGATGAGCAGTTGAGTTTTCAAGCAAATCAAGAGCCACATAGTTGCCCGGATAGAGGCGGTAGTTCTTGAATATCTGCTCATCCATGTAGGCGGCTACCTTATTATATATATCCTGCTTTGGCATATCCGGATCCAGAGAATCAAGATACTCATCAAGACATGGGGCTGCATGATAATGTACGTGTCCCTTATAACCGAAGATACCTGTCTGCATACTTACCAGATCATCAGTAGGTCCCTTTTTCCACTCCGCATGATCACGCTTCTGCTGGAATTCCTTTGCCTTCAGGAAATCGCATGGGTCATACTCATAACTGATAGACAGAGGAACCAGATGCAACTGCTTCAATCGTTCTATAATACTTCCCTCACCACCCATAGACATCATCTGGAGAATTGATTTCTGGGTACGGTCATTGCTATCC
>CDYZ01064293.1_pt1 | contig 15892 bp, 13 predicted proteins | sample 554921 | NCBI WGS metagenome assembly CDYZ01 (sample SAMEA3182058, study PRJEB8094) | gut metagenome | biome: human; feature: gut; material: Stool; isolation source: human stools | place: Canada | collected 2012-11-26 | reverse complement strand
CCTCCGGCAATGGCATTTCTAATGCCGTTGTCTTCAAAATAAAACTTATCGTTGGTTTCAAAGATACGTTTGCCGTGGATGTCATAGCGGTTCACCTTGTGCAGGATATAGGCTTCGCAAAGGAAGGATATGTAATTGGTGATAGCTGCCGAAGCGATGGATTCTCCTTGAGATTTCATATATTTGGAGATGCTGTTGGCTGAGATGAGTTTACCTGTATTATCAGCAAGGAAACGCACCAGGTTCTCTAAGAATGGCACGTTTCTTATCTGGTTGCGCATGATGACATCCTTAAGCAAAACGGTATGGTAAATATCCATCTGGTATTCACGTGCATCATCCTCTTCCAGCCCTATCTTTGCCAGACCAGGCAAACCGCCATACTGAATGTACAGAGCAAGAGCTTCGTCATTATCTGATAGTTGATGAAATTCCAAAAACTCGTTATAGCTCAGCGATTGGATATAGATTTCCTTATATCTGCCACCGATGAGTGTGCTCAGTTCATTGCTCAGCATACGGGCATTGCTACCAGTTATAATGATGTCGGTGTTGGGTTCTGTGCGATAACTTCGGATGGAACGTTCAAATTCCTTGATGTCTTGTATCTCATCGATAAGGATATAATTATGTTTATCGGATAAAAAGTGCTGTCCGATATAGTCGTTGAGATTCTGATAGGTCTGAATGTTGTCAAACTCTCTTTTCTCCTTGTCTATATAGATAATATTGTTTCCGTCATCTGCCGTTTTTCGGTCACGAATCATCTTCATCATGCAGCTTTTACCTACACGACGTTGACCTACTAAGACGATGATAGTCTCCTTGCCAAGATACCTTTCTATCTTGTCGATATATGATTGACGAATAATAGTTGCCATATTTTTATCACTTATAAATGAAACTTTTTGCAAATATACGAAAAGTTTCACTTATAAGTGATAAAATATGTCTATTTTTAGTTTTTATAACTTATAGATGGTATCATTTCAATGACTGAACTTTCGCATATCAGGAAGTTAAAGGAGTTAAGGAAGTTAAGGAGTTAAGACGTATGTCTTGCTGCTTAAAATACTATGCCAAAAAGACTGTTGTCTTAACTCCTTTAACTCCTTTAACTTCTGAGCTTGCGAAACTTGAATAAATGATATGTTTTTCTCGGATAAAAATGCTATATTTGCATATGATAAGCAGTACTCGGCAATCTGAAAGCAAGCTTTCATTCCTTTCCGGGCAGTATGCATATTGTATTTCATCTGCAATTTAATCTTCCCTCTTCATCTTTTCTTCTTCCTATGTCAGTTTTTGACGCATCCTGATTGTACTTTTGCGGCAGAAATTACAATAACTCTATATATAATAAGGTATGAATGCAGAAAGAAGAAGGGTTAGGAGTCCCTGAAAAGTGAAATATAAGAGGAATCCATAAGATTTCTTGTTAAAAGTTTGGTGGTTCATCAGATTTTTACTAAATTTGCCATTGGATTAGTGACAGGGCAGGTGAAAGTCCTTGCTTGAAGTCGCTATGATGCAGAGAAACAAGATAATCTTGTGGACACGAGCAAACTATTCAGTTCTGTAGGTTGAAATCTGGTAAATTGAAACGTAGAAAGAACGAGAATTTGTTTGAGCGAGTCTACACCGTCATAGGTGTGGATTCCTCTTTCGCATTTTCTTTTCTACGGGTTTTACCAGAGCCTAACTTACAAGGAAGTGAAGAAAGTAGGGGTTCGCACCATTCTTTTTTTACTTATGGACCATTTTGAACTTGTTTGGTTCGCAGATTTTTCCTACCTTTGCAGAAGATTAGCTGCACTCGGCAATTTGAAAGCAAGCTTTCATTGCGCTCGTTTGCATGAATTTTGCAGTAAGATAAGCTGCATATCAGCATAATAAAAGTAAATGATCTGCTGTTTCGGTTGAAAAGCAGGAGCAGCAATATGTAATAACCTAAAAACTCAATGCTTATGAGTAAAGTATTTCAAGTGAAGCCTAAGCGCCTTAAACGCTCAAATGGTACTGTCCTCACTCCCGATATGGTAGTGACAGTAACGACCCTGCAGCACACCGCCACCCCTTTTTACAATGGAGCCAAGGAGGTGCAAGAAGCCTACATGCGCATCTATGCTTTCGATTATAAGAAAGCCTGCTGCAATCAGAATGATTTTGAATTCAAGAAGTTGGACTAAATAATACAATAATTTTATGGAAAAAATAAATCACTACGTTTCTTTAGTTAATCAGGCTTTTACTGTAGCTAAAGAAAGTTTCAACAATCCTGAGTCTTTGAAGAAAGCAGAGACTGATAAGGAAACATTGGTCAATAGTCTCGAAAAGGATTCTTTTATTAAGGTTCCTTTCGTTGGTGATTTCAATGCTGGTAAGAGTTCTTTGATAAACAGTATGTTGGGAGTTGATATCCTTCCTACTAATATACTGCCAGAGACCGCAGTGTCTTATGAGTTGTATTTTTCTTCAAATGAAAAGCTTGAAGTTTGGCTTGACGATAAGTTGGTGGAAACAGCTCCTATTTCGCAGCTTAAGTCATTGCAGTTGACCCCGAGAAATTTTGTTAAGTTGTATCTCAACAATCCAATCGTAAAGGAATGGAATGACAGAAATATTGTTGTTGTTGATATGCCTGGTATCGATTCGGGTGTAGAGGCTCATAACAATGCCATTCTGCATTACGTGCAGGACGGAACATTCTTCGTGTTGGTAAGTGAAGTTGAAGGTGGTACATTAAGATTGAGTACTCTTAGCTTCATAGAGGAAATCAAGAAGTATGGTGCACAGTTGGCTGTAGTTGTTTCTAAAATAGACAAGAAACCAGAGCAAGAGGTGCTGGATGTTAAGGCTAATGTAGAATCGGTAGCTAAGAGATTGTTGGGTGACTCAACAATGGTTGTATCTGCTTCTGCTGTAAACAAAGACTTCAACGGTGTTCTTGATATTTTGAGTTCTATTGATGCCGAGGAATTGATAGTGAACAAGTATAAGGGACAGGTTGTTAACTTCATTGATTCATTCATTATAGAATTGCAACAGCAGATGAAGCTTATGCTTTCTGACAAGTCTGATTTCTCTGAAAAGATAGAGAGTCTAAAAAATGCACAGGCTAAGGCTGTGGAAGACTTGAAGAGAAAGGCTGAGTCTGCTCAATCTGTAGAGGGTTCTGCTGCAGATATTCTTGATGATATTTCAGAGGCATTGAGAGAGAAAGCCGGTTATATTGCTACTCTTTTGTATGGTCAGGCTGATGGGAATGCCTTGAATCAGGAGATTCTTACCATCATACGTCCTGTTATTGTTAACTCACTGAAGCGTGAGATTACTGAATATTCTGACGTTGTAGGAGGTGCCCTTCAGGAGTTTATGGTAAATGTGGATACAATCATCAACGATAAGGACAACAAGATGCTGTCTGGAGCTGAGGAGATTATCGGCAATATGCTTGGTAAGGATATTCTTGAAAGTCTGTTAAAGAAGGGACTTGATCAGTTGGCTAAGAAACTTGTTGCTTACAAGGGTTTGGGCGAATTGGTTAAGATGTTGAGCAAGATTCTTGGTCCGCTTGTTACTATCCTCATCAATATCATTCCTGATATTATCCGTATGATCTTTGGTAAGAGCAAGGAACAGAAGATAGAGGAAATCAAGATGAAGTTTACTTCTGAGATTGTTTCAAAGATTATCGAAGCATTGCGTCAGCCTATTGAGGATATAATCAAGGAACAGCGTGATGAGGTTTACAATAATGTTTCTGCACTCATTGAGTCTGAGACACAAAAGTATAACGAAAATATCAATGCTATAAAGAATCAGCAGCAGGAAGAAGAGAAGGTTGTGGCTCAGAAGGTTGCTGCCCTGAATGCTGTAGTGGAGAAGTTGAATGCTTTAAAAAATCAAATTTAATATTATATGGGATTTGATGGTATAAAAAACAAAAGTGCAAGCATGGGCAAAAAGCCCATGTCTGCATTTTTGAAAGTCAATAAATATGAGAATCCACAGACTGTGTTGGATTTGATTTCACATATCTGTACCTCTGGTATGGATTTGTCTGTGAGAGATGAATTTACGCCATATCGTGATAAATGTAGTCAACTTGAGGAGGATTATTCTAAAATTAATACAAGAGAAGCAGAAAATCCGTTTGTAGATGCCTCTATAAATGATTTGACTGAAAGTTGTGCTGCTCCTTTTGCGATGATGCCGGTTTATCTTGACCATTCTGGTTTTAGTGATGCTATAAATGTCGCAGTTGGCGGAGGTTATAGCTCTGGTAAATCTTCTTTTCTTAATAATATTACGGGAATTGGTGCTGTTCTTCCAACCGGTATAGAACCTGTGTCCATGATTAATACCTATATCTCTTTTTCCGATAAGGTAACAAAGTTGATAGTGTCAGGCAAGAATTGTAAAGGGCATGTCGTAAAACTTAATCGTGAGGTATTGGATTGTATTCAACACTCCTCTAAGTCGAAGATCTATGTCTCTTCCGTCTTAGACGAACTCTATGTCAATGTTCCCGTTTCTAAAGAACGTGAGCATTTAAAGGGGTTGGTGTTCATTGATACTCCTGGATATAATAATTCAGACAATGCCAATAAAGAAAATGGCAAGAAGGACATTGATACCGCTTTTGATGCTTTGACATATTCTGACGCTTTGTTTTGGTGTATAGATGCTGAAGCTGGAACTATTTCACAACGTGATATAGAAATGCTGAATCAGCTAATAGATTACAATGATGGTAATTATCCTTTTGTTATTGTCTTTAATAAGATGGATAAGAAACCTAACAATGATCTTGTTAAAATCTTGCAGTCAGCAGAGAAGGTGTGTAAATCCAAATTGAAGATACAACCAATAGACATTATCGGTTTTTCTTCAATAGGAGAAAGTGCCATATATTCGTTGAAGAATAAGCAAAAGGCAACTACGAGAGGTGGAGTGATGAAAGTCTTTGCTTCTATTCTTTACAAAATGAAGGATGGTTTCTCTAATACTCGTTCTGTTTCTTATTGGACAAATAGGCTTGCATATTGTTTTGATAATGAGATTAAAGTCTGTGATAGTTTGCTTGCTGATTTGGAAAAACAAAGAAAAGAACTAGCAAAGAAAAAAGCTGATGCTTTCTCAAATAAAACTAATTCTAAAAATGTTACATTGATAGATGATCGTTTTCCACACATAAAAGAAGTATTAATTGATTCATACGATGAAATTCTTACTTCAAGAGATAGTATTGTAAATTTATATCGAAAAGCTATCGGGGGGTGGTCAAGGTCTTTGGATAGGGAAGTAGAATGGGCAAAAATAACAGGATTCTTTAGCGATGCTTCAAAGCTTGATAGACAACATAAAAATTCGATTAAAGAGTATAATCGAGTTATTGATGCTGTAAACGAGTTAGACGAATTGCAATATTGGACTACTGATTCTCGTAGGGAAGATTTAGATTTTATAGAAAATGCTATTGAGTATATGGATTTAGTTAATTCTGGTACTCAAGATTCTTTGAAAGAAGATTATGATAATACAGTTTCCTCCAAAGAGACGATTTCTATTTATAAGAGTTTCCTCCAAAAGAAGGAACAAGAGATTGTTCATGTATTTACCATGTGTTGTGAGAATGCAATAAAGAAGAACGAAAAGCGTTTGCGTGCATTGCAGAACATAAAGGAAGAAGAAGAAACTGATGTGTTCTCTGCTATTGCAAATGACAATATGAACAGATTTCTTGATTGCTTCTCAAATGGAGTTGACTTGACAAAATGTAATAGTCAGGGATATTCTCCATTGACATACGTGGCTAAGAATAGCAATAATGCTATGATGAGGTTTTTGATTGATCATGAGGTTGACCTCTCTCTAAAGGATAAAAATGGTTATAACGCCTTGGAGACAGCTGCTATCTATCATTGTCAAGACATATGCGAACTTCTTATTAATGCAGATAAGGGTTTGTTGATGGGGTCGCAATCGTTGACGAAGTTGGCTGCTAATGATCGATTTGAAAATTGGATCTCTAATTTTTAATAAGTATGGCTATAAATATAAACAATTATAATGATGTATTTGGAAAGTTAACCAAAGCGGTTGACATTGCAAGTGCGTCAGATAATGAAGAGATAAAGAAGATTTTCTCAAAGATAAAAGAGAAAGTTTGCGACATAAAGGAAGGTGGTGACCGCTTGAAACGTGACAACGAGATATTGAAAATAGGTGTCGTTGGTCAGGTGAAGGCAGGTAAGTCATCTTTCCTCAACTCGCTGTTGTTTGAAGGTGAGAATGTGTTGCCAAGGGCATCTACGCCAATGACAGCCGGCTTGACAGTGTTGGAATATGGCGAAAAGAACGTGTTCTCCGTTGAGTACTACACGGCTAAGGAATGGGAAAAGTTTGAGGACAAGGCCAAAGAATATGACGACTTCGTAAATAACGTGAAGTCAATGAATCCTGCGTTGACAGATGAAGAGGCAGCAAAGATGGCGAATATTCCAGATGAGCTCTCTGCTGCTAAAGAACTTATATCACGATGTACTCGTGTTGCCAAAGGCAAGGTCGGAAAAGCTTCTGAAGAGAATGACTTTACTGATATCAAGGATTTGCAGGAAATTCTTGAGAATTTTGTTGGTGCAGACGGACAATTCACATCTGTAGTGAAGAGTCTTACTATACGTCTGAATGATGAGCGACTTAAAGGAATGAGAATCGTGGATACCCCGGGTGTAAACGACCCAGTGGTGTCTCGCGAGCATCGCACACGTGAGTTCTTGCGTGAATGTCACGGTGTGTTCTTTTTGAGTTTTGCTTCTCGCTTTTTTGACAGCACAGACGTTAACTTCCTTACAAATCGTATTGGTTCGCAGGGTATTGGCACTGTGGTGCTTATTGCAAGTAAATTTGACTCTGTGCTGCAGGATTCTGGCTCAAAGTTTGAAGACGATTTGGGTAATGCGATAGAAGATTGCCAAAGACAGTTGAAAGCTCAGTTCAGACGCAACCTTTCTGGCTCAGACTATAGGGGTGAAGAACCTCGTTTTACGATGAGTTCCGGTATCGGTTATTCTATTGCTAATAAAAAACCGTCAGACTGGGACAATATGGAGAGCCATGTCGTAAAACAGATGAAGAGATTCTATCCGAGTTTCTTTGCTTCTGACAGTGACATAAAGTCTACGTTCAATGAGCTTTCACAGATAGATGATATCAGAAAGGATTATCTTGATGGTGAGTTCGTGAAGAATCGTGATAAGATTATCTCAAGTAAGGTAAACAGCTATTTTGGCAATGCTACAAGCGAAATCAAAGCAATCTTAAGTGATGGCAAGACCAATCTAAATGAACGTAACAATGCTCTTTGTAAGAAAGATATTTCTCAGATAGAATCTGTTCGTAATGCAACTCTAAAGGTAGTTGAAAAGATTGTGAAAGGTATAGACTCTTTGGCAAGCAAGGCTGATGATATGGCAGAACAGGCAATGAAGGAGTGTTGGAATCGTTATCAGACACCTTCTGTTAGAGTTCCCACTAAAGAAGAAGGTGTTACATTCGTACGACAGTCTACTTTTTGGGGAAGAGATAAGGATGTTTCCTGCTCTTACAAGAAAATCGATGAGCAGAAACTTGTTTCTGAGGCAGAAAGTCAGGTTCAAGTTGCGGCCGAAAAATTGTCAACTGATTGGAATAATAAGTCTAGTGAACTTATGAAATCAATAAAAGATACTATCGGAAGCCTTATTGCGGAAGCTGAACAAAAGGATTCGGAAGCTAAGTTCGATGCTGATGGTTTACGTCGTATCCTTGGTGAGGTTCTTGCCTCAATGAGCAACTCTACTGTTATGAATGTCAAGGATTTGACAAATAACGTCGTAGGACGTATTATGGATATTGCACAAGACAGCGATGTATCTTTGGACGTAGGGTCTGTTGATGAGACTACTGCTAAGAATAAAATTTCTTCAAGAGCAAGAGAAAAACGACGTAAGGTTGAAAATGGTTTGCGTGATTTGTTTGATGAATTTAATACGGATTTAAAGAAAGAACTCGAAAAGTCGAAGAATGAAGTTATAAATATTTTTACAAGTCGTAAGAACGAGTTAATCAAAAAGGCAGAAGGTTCCGTTAAAGATTATCTTGACTCTCTTGAAAAAGAATTAAAGGACAAGAAAGCCCAGCTCGAGAATTATACGAGAGCTATTGCAAGTATTAACGAAATAGAGAAAATATTATGAGCGTAAAAGAAAAATATATAGCAGCTCTGAATGACGAGCAAGCTAAAATGGTTTCGTATGTTAAGCAGATGACGGCGAAGGTCGCTTTTCCTGAGACTGCTGTAACTACAACCTATGTAAAGCCAGCTAAACACACTATTGTTTCGGCGGCTTGTTTAATAGGTGGTGCTATTACCATAGCAGCAGGTCTGTGTTTAGAGAAGAATGGCATTTCTACAGCCGGTGGAGTTGCTGTTGCTTGTGGTGCTGGATTGTGGGCTATAGATAGAAATAAAAAGCCTGTTGTACAGCGTGATGTTGCTTTTTATAAGGTCACAAGTCATTACTATAAGTCTCTTTCTGATATCTTTAAGTATGTGACAAATAGCTGGTCTGATTCATTAGTGGAATTGAAGAGTAAGTTGAAGGCTGAAATCATGCAGCAAAAAATTTCTGAGGAAGAGAAGAACTCTGCAATTCAGAGTGTACTGACTACTTCTGTTGTTGATTTGTCTATGGCTGATTTGTCTTCAAAGCTTGGCAAAATAGAGCATGATCATAATGAAGAAGGCTATAAGCGTTTTGTTTCTATCTTTGAGAAGAAATGTATAGAAGCAATAAATACTGCTTATGAAGAGCAGAAGGCTGTTTATGAACGACTGCAGTTTTAGTTGATATAAACTAAAATGCAGAATATAAGTATGTTTCTTTCATGCCCATTCACATGAAAGAAATACACTATTTTGGATAAGAGGGTAGGGCGGAAACGTCTTTACTCTCTTATTGATATTTTAAAATGTTATAGCAGTCATGACTGCTATAATAAATATGAAGTTAGCGATTGAAGATCGTTTTTGAAAAACTGGAACTGAAAGGATGCAACAACAGGTGGTATAACAACTTAAAAAATGAATCATTATGGCAAAGAATGAAAATAAAATATTGGATGAACTGAGACGAAGAGGCAAGATTTATGAAGATCCTGCTCCTGAAGTCGGAGGCTTTACTGGCTGGTTGATAAGTTTGTTTACCAAGAAAAAGTAAGCCGCATATACTTTTTTCTTGATGTTCTGTCACCATTTGACATCTCTATATAGTTATTTCGCAGCCGAAATCAAATGTATAACTATATAAGGTAATGTAACAATGGAAAAGAACATCAAGAAAAGAATGTGTAGGTTGGCATTGGTAGTGATTGCCGTACTGGTAGTGTTTTTTAATTTTCTGTCATATTTTTGTCTTTGCAGTTAAAAAGTTCCGGAAAATTTGGTGGTTATCTTGATAATTACTACATTTGCAGAAGGATACTCCACCTCATCTTATCGTGAGTTGGGTATTTCCTTAGTTAAATAAAAAAGAGTATGGAATATCAAGAAATAGAGGCACTTATAGCCTTAAAAGAAAGTAGAAATTTGGAGTTTAAAGAATCGACAGGTCAATTGGACCGTTCGATGGAAACTTTATGTGCCTTTCTTAATGGCGATGGTGGTATTGTACTTTATGGAGTAAAGGACAATGGAAATGTAGTAGGTCAAGACGTTTCTGATAGTACAAAACGTGCTATTGCTGAGGCTATTAATCGTATCGAACCTTTTGTGTCTTTGGAAGTAAACTATATCCGGATTCCAAATTCCGATAAGTTTGTTATAATTGTCAATGCGGAAAAACAACGTTTTATGCGTCCTTTCGCTTACAAAGGTAGGGCTTATCTTCGTATAGAAAGTACTACTACAGTAATGCCGCAAGAGCAATATAACCATTTGTTGATGCAACGTGGTGGAAAATATGGTTGGGAAGCAATGGTCAATCCCGATTTGAAAATATCGGACCTTGATGAGAATGCTATTCTTGGTGCAGTACGTGAGGGTATAAGAAATGGTCGTCTTCCAGAAGTGACTATTCGGGAAGAAATACCTACGATTCTCAGGAAGTTTGGTTTGCTTCGTGATGGGAATTTGAATAATGCGGCAGCTGTGTTGTTTGGTGTGGATTTCTATGACTATCCGCAATGTCTTTTGCGAATGGCACGTTTTAAGGGAACTACCAAAGAAGAGTTTATTGATAACCAAAGAGCGCAAGGTAATATTTATATCTTGCTTGATGCAGCAATGGCTTTTTTCTTTAAGCATCTTTCTTTGTCTGGGAAGATAAATGGACTTTATCGAGAAGAAGAATTGAGTATTCCTTATAAAGCATTGCGCGAATGTTGTATCAATTCACTTTGCCATCGTTCGTACCATCATCCTGGTAGTTCTGTCAGCATAGCTATTTATGATGATAGGGTAGAGATTACCAATACAGGAACATTTCCGGCAGATTTGCCAGTTGAGCGATTGGTGCAAGAGCATGACTCTAAACCTCAAAATCCAATTATCGCCAATGTGCTTTATAAGAGCAAAATTCTTGAAAGTTGGGGACGTGGTATTGGTACAATGGTAGATGAATGTAAACGGGTTGGATTACCTGCGCCAGAATTCAAAACAGATGGTAATTTCGTGACTGTAGTCTTTAAATATAACCGTAATGGTGTAAACCTACAGTTGGTAAATAGCAATCCAACAAGCACCCAACAAGTACCCAACAAGTACCCAACAAGCACCCAACAAGTATTGGAACTGGTCGGAATATTAAAGGATGGAGAGTATTCTGTTAGAGAAATCATGTCGTCTTTAATGTTGAAGGATAGGGTGAATTTCTTGTATAAATACTTAACTCCAGCATTGGAAGAAGGATTGGTTTCCATGAAATATCCTGATAATCCAAAGCACCCAAAGCAGAAGTATATGCTAACAGAAAAAGGACGAAAGATTTTGGAAAAATAGAATGAATAGCAGTAATCTGTGTGTTTAATACTTTTTTCTTGATGTTCTGTCATCATTTGACATATCTATATAGTTATTTCGCAGCCGAAATCAAATGTATAACTATATAAGGTAATGTAACAATGGAAAAGAACATCAGGAAAAGAGTATGTAGGTTGGCTGCGGTATTGAGTGCCGGGCTGGTAGTATTATTTGGCTATTGGTTCTTCTTGAACCCTCATGGCTATTGGCAAAAGAAGAAGGAGGCAGAGAAGAATGAATATATGGATAGGAGGATGCTTTGGCGAAAATCGGAGAAAATGACCATGCAACAGATGTTGTCGGACATGACGCTAATGGCTAAGGGGGATTCGGTCCTGGTTTGTTGGCTAACAGGTCTCTCGCTTCCCGTTTATCGTGACTTCATTCATGGTACTGCGCAACCTACAAGGAATGCTTGGGCTGAGACGAGATATTGGTATATGTCTTCTCTCGCTAAAGGCAGAGAATGGATGGAGGAACGTGCCAAGACGAGGATTCACAAGAGCCTGATCTTTGTGGAAACGAGTAGATTTCAGGTGCAGAAGGATTCCTTGAAGGATTATCGTAAAGAGAAACTTACTCCAACTGAGATTAGAAACAACAAGATGTATCTAAAAGATAATTGTCTGTATAGATGAAATCATAGCATAAATAAAGTATAACGAAAAATGAATAAAATTATAAGGCTTCTTGTAATGGCTTTCCTATTCCTGTCCTGGCGACCAATCGTTGCAATAGTGGCAGCAGTATTGTTTGTCAACATCAATGGTACGGAATTGTATGGATGGCAAGCTGGATTGGCGCATGGATTGTTCTTCCTGCCTAATCTGGTGAGGCATCTCTTTGACGGCGATGTCCTTTTTAAGGCTACCAATTGTACTACAGGTTATCTTGTTGCCTGGTGGATAGCTACAGTCGGTTCGTGCATCGGTTGGCTCGTTGATGCAACCTTCTCTTTTATGAAGGCATCGGTATTTGTTGGTAGTGATAAAGAATAAATAAATATAAATACGATGAACAGTATGGCTGATAATCAAAAAGTATATCAGGCAATCAAGACGATTGCTGATGAGCTCTGCAAGGAGAACAAGACGTATCTTCGCGCAGATTTGGCTTTTGAACTGAAGAAGTATGGTATAGCTTCCGATTCCTCGGAGGTGAGTAAGCTGGTATTTGATGCCTACAGATATTTCCATGATAACGGCAATATCGCCATTGCTTTTGTTTCCAATAATTCTCGTACAACCCTTGTGGCTGAATACAAATTGAATGACAGTCTGGAACAGGGCAACAAGGAGGAGGCTTTGAAGATAGCTGAGACGGAACTGGCGTTGTCTTCATCTGCTTTGGAGCAGTTGAAAGAGCAAGTGGAATTGAACCTTAACCTGGTTCTTGCTAAGGGAACGTCGAAGATGGCTGATATTGTCATGGGTACGAATGGCGTGAAAGATGTAAGAAGTAAGGCTTCCACCATGTTTGACAAATACACCAAGATGGTGGAGGCTTATCACTATGCTGAGGATAGCGTTCGTGGAAACATCGAAGATTTTACTTCCTTGCGTAGTGAAATCGGGACGGTTTATCGTGACTATGCCCTGAAACTGATTGATATCTATGGTGACTCTATCAAGATGGTTTCACCTGATCTGTTCGACTTCAAGCGAATAGAGTGGCTGGATGTGGACGAGATGCTTAAGTATGTGGAGCTGGAATATAACAAGCTCACGGAAAAATGTGCAGCTCTGATTGGTGAGATTTCTGTTAGTTTCCGTACTTCCTTGCAGGGTTCTTTGCAGGCTTATAAGTCTTTGTCGAACGGCAACAAGTCCTTGGGCTTGGCGATGGCAGGATTGACGATGCTCGAACACTATATGGAAGCAAGTGAACGCGCTAATCGATTGAAGTCTGATTTATCTGTTTTCCAAATGAGCGTGAAGCATGATGCCACTCGCATCAAGGCTGATATGGGACGATTGTTGGTAATCTGTAAAACGCTCAATGATGTGGTAATCCCGAAGGCGAATGTGTTCTTGCGTTATGGAGAAAAACTGTTGGCTTCTGACTTGAAGGCGACGCTTGATGCTTTGTATGCGGATGAGACTATTCGTCCATTGGAGGAGCAACGAAAATGTCTGCTTCAGCAGATGAAGGCGCTGGACATGGAGATGAACGACCATCTTCAGAACATCGATGTCTATACCTTGCTGATTAATGACATCACCGCCACCTTGGAGTCTAAGCAGGGAAGCTATATGGAAGCGAAGGCGAAGAAGCCTTCCAAGCCTTTCTTCCTCGTCAACTGGATCACCTTTGGTATGGCCAACAAGAACTACTATCGCGACTTTACTGAATGGAATGCAGTATGCTTCCCTCTTGTGAGAGAATATGAGAGCTATCAGGTAGATTTGAAGTTGGATAAGGAGGAATTGGAATCTCATCGTGAGGAACAAACTCGTATCAAAAATGAGTATACCAAACTCTCCAGTGAACTGGATAAGGTTTCTAAGGAAATCAGAAGCAAGATAGTTTGCTCTGATGAATTGAAGTTGAAGATGCTGAAACATCTTCGTGATATGGTTGCCATGCTGAAACTCGGACGTGAAATCATGGAAAGCAAGATAGATGAGAAGTTGGTGCATACGGTAGATATTCCCGATTATCGGGAGGCAGCCAAGCTTCCTGCTGACGTAGAGCAGAATCTCTCGCAGTTCACAGACTTTTTGGCAGATAATCTCCATGCAAATAAGGGAATGGCACGAAATCTGCTTGATGGTGTATCTGAATATACAAAGAATCAGAAGAAGATAGAGGGAAATGCTGCACAGCAAAAAACTGCTGAATATAGTGAGGAGGAGTTGATGCAGGTAACTGGTGCTATGGAACAATCCTTACAGAAAGGTATCGCTCTGTTTGACAGTTTCGCTAAGCTCAAAGCGCAGCAGCTCAGTGGTAGCTTGGCTTCGGCTGCATACGATAAGGAGTTGAAGAAACATGCAGATGAGTTTAAGCGTGAAATGGCTAAGATAGACAACAAGAGTGCTTATCTTCGTGAGGTGTTCAAGCGTATCAATCTGGCTGGTAGTGAGGAGGAGCGTAAGCAAGCTATGGAGTTGCTGAGCGACTTGAGCGGTTTCTCTCTTTCGGAACAGGAGTTCACGGAATTTATCAATGGTAAGAAACAAATAGAATTATAAGGTGTATGGAAAGTTCAAGAAGACAGCAGGCCCAGGCTGATTTGGGCATGGATTTCGCTAAGGAAGACCAAAAGCGAGAGGCGGCTCTTGCCAAAGAACAGGCGAGAGCTGATAAAAAAGCAGCTAAGCGTGAGAAGATGATGAACATGCCATCATATCGTCTGATGGTAGGTACGGCGAAGTATATGGACAAGTGGTTCCTGGATCCTATTCTTGGCTTCATTCTTCCTGCCGGTATCGGTGATGCTTTGTCGAGCGTGTTTGCGTTCCCATTCATCTATTACAGTCTGTGTGTGGTTAAGTCTATTCCGCTGACATTGGCTGTCATCTACAACATTTTGAAGGATGTGCTGATAGGAGCCATACCTTTCTATATAGGTGATGTGCTGGATGTATTCAAACGTTCGTATGTTGAAAACTTGAAGCTGATTACGGGCTATATTGAGGATGACAAGGAGATTATCAATAAGGTAAACAAGAAGGCATTCTGGACGGCTGTGTTCATTGTCGTGCTTTGCTGGTTGATTTATGTGGTAATTTCGTGGTCCATTCGCTTGGGAACTATGGCTTGGGATTGGATAGTTTCATTGTTCTAAAATATGAGTAGCAACATTTTCTTTCAGCCTTTCGTCGGAAATGATTATGCCAACGGGGGGATATTCGGCAAGCGAATCATGATATTGGGCGAGAGCCACTATTGTGATGAGAGTTGTGCGGATTGTGGCGACTGCCGTCTGCATCGCGAGTGTATGGGCTTTACACAGCAGGTGCTTGATGATTATCTCAATGAGAATAAGGAACGGCAGAACTGGATGCGGACTTTCTTGAAGTTTGAGCGTTCGTTGGTGGGTGAGGAGACAAATCAGGCAATGAGGCTGAAGATTTGGAACTCGGTCATCTTCTTCAACTATCTGCAAGCAGCGATGGGTGGTCCTCGTGAGGCTGGCACAGCCGAACAATATCACCTGGCAGGTAAGGCATTCTTCGAGGTCATCGAAAAGTACCAACCTGAGTACATCATTGTATGGGGCAAGAGGCTTTGGAACAATTTGCCTGGCGGTCACTGGCGCCGAGAACAAGTTTCTGATGTTCACTGGGTGGATTGCAATGACATCGAAGTGGAAGGCACTTGGGTGCCTAATGGATTCTACATGATGCCTGGTGGCAAGCATGTTAAGGCTCTTGTGGTGAATCATCCTTCCGTAGGCTACTCCTGGGACTATTGGTACAAGGTAATACAAAGATTTTTGAGATAATTTTCTCGCTTGTACCATGATTTGACACACCTGACCTGTAATTTTGTATAAGATAAGCTGCACTCGGCAATTTGAAAGCAAGCTTTCATTGCACTCGTTTGCATTATCTTTGCCGTCGTAAACATTAAAAACAAGGAATTATGGCACAGATTACAATCAATATCCAGACGTTGGACTGGACAATGGGGGAAACCGTAGGCTTGCACTTGATGCTGAAGAAAGGCAGCAAGGCAAGAATCGCATGGGGCGATGGAAAGGTACAGGTCGTGACAGGTAAACAGAAACCTGCTTCCGAAAAGTTGGCTTGGGTGGAGGCAGGTCATGCCTATCCTGAGAAGGGCATGTACTACACCATTACCATCTGTTCGGAAGAGGAG
>CDYZ01065525.1_pt1 | contig 16269 bp, 13 predicted proteins | sample 554921 | NCBI WGS metagenome assembly CDYZ01 (sample SAMEA3182058, study PRJEB8094) | gut metagenome | biome: human; feature: gut; material: Stool; isolation source: human stools | place: Canada | collected 2012-11-26 | reverse complement strand
CTGCCGCAAGGCGAAACGCGGCAAATTCTGATAATACTCTTTTCGTGCATGCAAGTTATACCGCAGAAATTGTGAACATTTCTACCTCCGCGCGCAAATATTGCGCGCAGCCGGCCGCCCTCATGTCAAAAGGGCAATATTTGTCGGCACAAAACACCCCCTGTGCGCAGCACAGGGGGGCATCTTGTCAAAGACCTCGTAGCCTTTCACCAATGGCGCGGCGAAAGAAAGTCCAATCATTTTCTTCGGCGACATGTGCGGCGAAGAAAATACTTCTCGGCCTGCAAACGTGCGCGCCGTTTGCCTCCGGCGGACGGCGCGTGCGCTGCAGTCAGGCCGCAGACCCTTTTGTCAAAAAGTGTTACTTTTTGACAGACGCAACACCCCCTGTGCCGCAGCACAGGGGGTGTCCGCTATGGTGTTTTTCCAACCGTCAGCGCAGCGCGCTTACCGGTCGGGATACTTCTGCGACAGCTCTGCCTCCAGCGCATCCCAGTCGCGCGGCGGTCTGAGCTCCGTCCACGTCTCGGGCGAGGTGTTGTCCACGCGCTCGTACTCGTGGCCGTTGGTGGCCTCCTGCACGGCTGCGTAGTACCACGCCGCCTTGTTGCTGTTGTCCGGCCAGACGATCATGTCCGGCAGCAGATGATCCTTATCCGGGGTACGGAAGAGGACGTTGTTGATAATCTCCATGACCTCGGCACGGGTGATCTGGTTCTGCGGGCGGAACGTGCCGTCCTTATAGCCGCTGATCAGGCCGAGCTTCGCCGCGCGGTTGATGTAGTCGCGCGCCCAGCTGTCGGAGATATCGGTGAAGGCATCGTCCTCGACCTCCGGCGCATGGAAGAACAGCGCCGCGATCGTCGCGAACTCTGCGCGGGTGATGTACTGCTGCGGGCGGAACGTGCCGTCCTTGTAGCCGGCGAGGATGCCGCCGTTGGTGAGCGTGGCGACCTGACTGGTGTACCAGCTCTGGGCCGGGACATCCGAGTACGAGCACTTGGTGGTCCAGATCTCCTCACGGCCGTCATCTCTCAGGATGCGGTAGAAGATCGCGGCGACCTCGGCGCGCGTGATCGGTCTGCCCGGTGCGACCGTACCGTCCGGATAACCGGCGATGTACGAGTCGTGGTTATCGCGCTCCAGCGGCGGAGGCGGCAGCTCGTTGTCCTCTGCGGAGAAGACGAACTTGATGTGCGCAGCCGCTTCCTGGAAGGCGTTGCCCATCGCGGGGTCGATCTCAACGGTCACGTCCAGCTTGATCGGGTCTGCCTTCGGGAAGACCTCGGCAACGAGGACGTCGCTCTTGAGTCCGTCGGCCGCGTCGAGCTGGTCGAAGAGGCTCGCGTTCTTGTTGGTCGCGAGCACCTTGCCGTCCTGCGACACGGTCATGTGGATGTGGCTGAGCACATCGTCGTACTTGATGGCGGTGCCCTCCTTGGCGGAGGTGTCGCCGTCGATCTCGGCGCGGAGGTAGACCTTCGCGCCCTGCGCGCCGTTGGCGCTGTCGGCCTTGACGCAGATGGTCTGCGTGAGGCTGTCGCCGGGCATGCAGTTGGAGAAGTTGGCAAACAGGTCCGTCGCCGAGCCCTTGCCGGTGTTGGTAAAGACAAAGCGCGCGTTGTTGCCGTCGTTGCCGTCATAGTAGGTGACGGTGGGGAGCTTTTCCTCGCCCGTCGCCCAGATGCCCAGCCCCGCGGCCAGCGCGACCACCAGCACGAGGGCGACGATCATGGTAAACTTTTTGTGTTTCATACCGCTGCCCTCCTTATGGTGTCGTGGTCGGCTGCGTCAGATAGCCGTTGCTGTCAACGCCCACGCCCCAGCTTTCTGTCACAGCCTTGCTCGGCGCGGCCTGAATGCTCTCGGCCAGCACCGTCACCTCAAGGTGATAACCCGCGGGCGCATTCTCCGGCTGCACGATGGATGCTGCCAGCAGGTTGGTCGTTTCGCCTTTCGCCGCGACCGGCATCTTGTAGTAGTAGATGCCGCCCTGCTCGAACCAGTTGTCCGTGATGCTCGGCGTGATGTTCACCGGCTCGGCGGAGACATTGCCGTCACCGTCCACCCAGTTCATGACCAGCTTGACGCGGACATAGGACACGGCCGTTCCGGTGTTTTTGACGGCGATGCTCGTTTTCTGGCTGCCATCCAATTTCTCGACGATGTCCGTTCCGGATTTGGCCGCCGTGAAGGTGTTCTCCACGGGGGCGGTGCTCGCCTTGAGCAGGGCGAACGTCGTGCCGACGGCCAGTGCGAAGATCAGGCACAGGGAGAGGATGAGCGCGGTCTTTCTCCCGCCTGAACCGTTAAAGATACGTTTCATATGTCATCCCTCCTGTTCAGTTTTTCTGCGCGGCGCTGCCGCTGATCCAAGTGTTGATCACGTCGGCAATGCTCGTGAGCCAGTTGTGCGAATTGTAATGGTTGGTGACATCGACCACAGCGCTGGTCGTCGTGCTGCTGAGCGCGGCCGTCTTGCTGTTGTCGCCAACGATGCTGTAGCTCCACGACCAGTTTGTATCCTCAGTGACCGTGTACGTGCCGACGGCCAGACCGGTGATGGTCTTCTGTTCGCCGTCCTTGAGCACGATGGTGGTCACGAGCTTGCCGGTGCTGTCCTTGACATCGAACACGAACGTCTGGTTCGGGTTCGCACCGTCGCCGGTGACGGCCTTGGAGATCTTCAGGTTGCAGGTTTTGACATGGCACAGGAACGCTGTGCCGTCCGGCGGCGTGCAGGTCTTACCCTCGCAGGACGTGTGCTGGAATGCGGTATTCGCCGTCACATCGGTCTCACCGATCTTCACGGCCGCAGCCACACCGAAGTCCATCCGGGTGTTGATCTTGCCGTCCACGATAGCATCGGCGTCCGGCGTGTAGGTAAGCGTCAGAGCAGGGGCTGCGCCCATCGCATCGGTGTTGGCCTCGGTTTCGCCGTGCTTCCACACGGTGGCGGTCAGGTTGCCGTCAAAGCCGGGCGCGGTGTCGCCGTAATAGCCCTCGCTGTCCTTGAAGGTCAGCTCCGGCTTGTAAACATAGACTGTGGAGGTCACTGTGGCAGTTGCCGGCTGGGCTGATGCACCAGCCGAATCCGACGCAGCCTCTTCCTTGGGAGAAACGGTCGCAGTCACCGTATAGCTGCCATCCTGCGTCATATCAACCGAACCACTCGTCGTATAAGAGACTTTCACAAAGGAGAAATCACTCCCTGCGGTGTCATACGGTGTGCACATCTGCTCAGGCGTCGGCTGCGTGCCCAGATAATAGACATGGCAGTCTTGCCCGGCCAATTCCGGTGCAATGATGGGGACATTGACCTTTGGAACATCAAACAGGCCAGCAGAAACACCCTTCTCCGTGTAAACGCCGGAAGTATCTCCGTTGGTCGGCACGTTGTTGCCGCCAACAAATCCGGGCTTTCGCTGCACAGAAAACTCGATAATCAGTTTCTTGCCATACGTACCCTCGTGCTGCTTGTCGGCGACGTAGTACTTATTGAAATCAAATCCGGTCACGCTCACCGTGTTCGTATTTGCGTCAATCGTCGCCCGCACGTCGCTGCCGGCCGGCTGCTCCATGCCAAAGCTCGTGCCGTTATAATCGGCAGTGTAAAGCTTCACATCTGCGGTGTTCGCCGGCATAGTGAAATACGGTGTCACAATGTCTTTAACAACCGTCGAGCTGCTGAGGTCAATGCTCGCCTGACCGATATTCTCGCTGATCGTCGTGAAGATTCGGCTCAGGGAAGCGGAATCATTCGCGGTCAGGTAGTAGCTGGAAGATGCGCGATTGAAGTTTCTGGTGATTTCCCAGCCATAATAGCCGATGCCGAGGAAGCTGGAATCGTACGGCTGGATGCCGATCTCCGTCGCATCCGGGAAGTTGCCGGAGATATAGTTCAAAAAGCGGTTTCCGGCCGGGATGTCATAGTTCTTGACGTCTCCGATCCCCCACCAGCTAAAGCTGGCCCAGTAGCTTCCGACCTGGCCGTTGCTGTTGTACTTGAAGCCGCTGTCGCCGTAGAGCTGCTCTGGCTTCGCGCCATTGAAAATACCGACCGAGTACACCGTCGCACCGGAATCCTTCAGGGCCTTTGCGCTCTTGATAGCGGTATTTGCAACGGTCGTATTGAAATCGCTCTGCGTCGTCGGCACACCGTCCGTAAACACGACCACAACCTTCTGCCGCGTCGTGTTGCTGCCCGTGTAATTGTAGCCGCTGCCCATCAGCGTCTCTGCCTGCTTCATGCCGTCACCCACATTGGTTGCGCCACTCGGAGTGCTGGGAAGCCCGGTAATCTCCCCTTGAAGTGTCTTTTTGCCGTCCTGCGATACAGGCGTCCAGCCCTGCAGCACGGATGCGTCCGAACCAAATGTCACAATCGAAATCCGGTGATCCGACTTCTCCGCGTCATATTTGTCCGCCACAGCGCCGATGAACTGGTTCACAGCCTGCTTCATCGCATACTGCCGACGGCTTGTGTCGTTGTTGGTGCTGTTGCCGTTGAAGTCATACGCCATCGAGCCGGACTGATCCAGCACAAGCACGACGTCCACCGGCGTTGTTGAGGTCGTCGTTGTGACCGTGCCGGTCGTAAACGCCTCCATGCGGATCTTATAGCTGCCATCTGCATTGGCAGTCGCCGTCTTGGACAGGTTCAGGCCGTCCTTGAGTTCATTTGCACCGCTGGCGCGCACAGCGCGCAAAACCGGCTGCACCGAAACAGCGGGCAGGAACGGGCCGGCCGCCGTATACACAACTGTCTGAGGCGCTTGGACTTGGGCTGCGGCGGTGCTCTCGGCCGGGGCATCAGAGGCATCGTCCACAACACCCGCGCCCATGAACAGGCACAGGCTCAGGAGCAGGGCTGCACAGAGGACGAGCGAGAGAATGCGTTTTTTCATGGTTTCGTCCTCCTTTCTCAGGGCGTCGGGATCGGGTCGATCTGCGTGCTCGAGGTGCTCGCCTCGACCGCTCCGACGTGCTTCCATACATCTCTGACATCATTGGCGGCGTACTGCTCAAGGTTCGCCGTCTGCACGGCCTCCGCCGTTACATAGATGTGCACCGTGGAATTCTGGTATTCGTTGCCCATTTTGGTGCTGAACGTGACGCGGCTGAACAACTGCGTCGTGGCCGTCTTCGGATCGACCGCACCATTATAATAATAGTACCCGTCCGCTCCGGCGATCCAGTCGGTATCGTTCAGATCCAGCACCAGCAGGTGCTCGCTCGGGTCGAGCGGCATGCGCTCGCTGTCGGCGTTGAGGATCTCGGGCGTGATCTTCACGCGGGTGTAAAACGCACCCGTGCCGACATTCTCCACATACACCACTTTGTTCACGACGCTGCCGGGCATGACGCGCACGGTCGTGAACGGATTGCCGTTGCCGTCCTCGTCGTGCAGCGCGAGCTTGACCGAGCCCATCGTGATGACGTTGTCCGCCGTGCCGACAGCCGAAAAGTACGCCCACGTACCGACCGCCAGCAGTGCCACTGCCAGGAGGAGCACCGTCGCGATGGTCCACTTCTTCTTCATGCACAAACCACCTTTCTCCTTGCCGGGGGTTATTCTGCGCTGTGCGCAGGGATTCTCTTCCGCGCCCGAAGGCGCGCCGGGACTGTTTTTGCGGGATTCTCTCTTTCAGTCTGCGCGCGGACAGCGGCAGTACCGCCGCCCGCGCCCGGATTGAAGCCGAGCCAGAGTCCCCGATGGGGGCGGCGATTTCGCCGCCCCTTTGGGGTCAAAATGTTGGGGAATTACTGCCAGTTGGTAGCTTCGCCGCCAAACGGATTGTAGTTGGCGCCGAAAGCAGCATCCATAGCGGCAGAAGCGCTGTCAAAGCCCGCAGCCTGAACCGCAACGGCGAACACCGGGCAGGAGACCTTGCTCCAGTCCCAGCCGCTGTCAACGTCGAATTTTTCGCCGAATGCGTAGGGAACATTGTCCTTCATGTCAAAGGTCTTGTCCAGATACACGCCCTGCAGGAGCTGCTCGGTGGTAGCATGGGCGTCGAGCGCCTTATAGTAGTCAGCATAGTAGACGTTGTACTTGATGCCATCAATGGTGGTCTCAAAGTAATTCCACTTGCTGCCGTGCGTCCACTGCCACTCCTTGCCCTCGGTAGAGGTGATAACGCCGTTTTCAACCTTATTGCCAAAGTTGAAGTGCAGGACGTTCAGACCAGCGTTGAAGGTCTCATAGCCGTCGTCCAGCGCGGAGGGAATGGCGAAGTAAGCGCGGATGTAAGCCTTTTCAGTACCGGTGTTCTTGATGGTGACCATCTTGTCCACATAGTTCTTAGCGGTCGGCATGCCAAGCGTATCCTTCTCGCCCTGCGCAGAGCCGACGATCGGGTAGAGCTGCTGACCCTGCTGGAAGCCTTCGAGGTCCGTGGTCTTGTTGCCAGCCGCATCCAGCTTGCGCTGCTGCTCGATCAGGTTGATCTTCACATCGCCGACGGTGAACGTGTTGGTCGCGGACTTCGTATCGGTGAAGTACGCCAGCGTGCCGCCGACGACCAGCACCGCGACGAGCATGACTGCAATCGCAGCCATCAGAATGGATTTCTTCTTCATAAGTAGCGTTCTCCTTTTCTATTTTTGTGTACAGCTCTCTGTACAAGATATTCAAGGGATCTGCTCAGGGAAAGCTGCGAGGGAGTTACTTAAAAGCACTCGGTAAACGCGGCCGCAGCATCCGCAAAACCAGCGGACTGGCACAGATAGCCATAGAACGTCAGGCTGGCAGTCGCATCCGAATTCACGTCAAAATCGTTAACCTCGACAAGGTTGTTCGCCAGAATGTTGGTCGCAGTGACATCTGCAGTCACTCTGTTGCCATCGTTCGTCTTGTAAACGTAAACCGCGCCGCCGTTCTTGCCCGTAACACCAGCAAGCTGCTCCCACGTATCGGCCACACTATAATTCAGAACGCTACTCGCGTCCGAAGCCACGACCTCAACATAAAGATAGCAGGAAGCGCCGGCTTTCAGGCCGGTGACCTTAACAAACGGGTCTTTTTCGATCTTCGTGCCGGGGAGCAGATTGTACTCATTGCCCGTCGCCTCTTCAGTGGTGACCTTGTAAGAATACTCGCCGGAAGTCTGCGCAACCGCCTTGTGCTCTTTCAGCGTCAACGCGCCGCCCTGATCAAACAGCTTGCCGACCGTGAACGTGTTCACAACCGGGCCGCTCTGCGCCGTCAGATACGCCCACGTCGCGCCAACCGCCAGCGCCACGACAAGCACGAGCGCGATGGCGATCGTCAAAGTTTTCTTCTTCATTTCGTGTTATCCTCCCTTACAAAAGCATCATGTTCCGAACTTACCATGTCCCAACAGCGTCCAACGTGCGCTGTCAGCGTTCATTGAGTTAATGCACGGAGATTTGAAAATATTTCATGCTCCCGTGAAAATGTTTAAATCTGACGGCTTTCGCCGCCATTTTCTGTGCATTTTGCCACGTTTTCTGCCTCTGCTCGGCGCGCCGCATCGCGCGCATCCGCCTCAGCCGCCTTGCGCAGCATGTCCGGCAGGAACGCCAGAACGATGAGCACGATCGCGATCGCAATGGCCAGATACATCCCCGGCGGGTTCGAGACCCAGTGCGAAACATAGCCCAGATACGGGATGGTGAACACCGGGCGGCCGATGAGGTTCTTGAAATAGACAGGTGCGCCGTCGGGCGCGTCGTTCGCGTCTCCCTGCGTGTAGAAATGCTCGTTTTCCGCATCGATGGAGATCACGCGGTGTGTGACGACATCCAAGTCCTCATTGAGCACAAAGGTGATCGCGTCACCGACCTGCACGTCCTCGGGCGCACAGGGCTTGACATAGATCAGCGAGCCGGTGTGATACGTCGGCTCCATGCTGCCGGACAGGACGCACATCGGCCGCAGACCGACCAACCGCACGCCCACCAGAAGCAGCGCCAGAATGACCACCAGCACCACCGCAGCGGTGGAGATGGCATTGCACACTTTCTGAACCTGTTTTGACATCTTCGTTCTTCCTTTCCCTTCGCGGGCATCCCTCCTGTTGATCCCGGCCGGAGGGCAGACCTCCGAAGCGCAGCCTGTCCGAACCGGAAACGCGCACGGCAGGGCGGGGCGGGAACGCTTCGGAGTTTCCCGCCCCACTTCAGCCGTCACGCTTACTAACCAAAAGGATGCCACGATTTTCTAAGCACTGAAAGGGGGTAATGTACACAAATTTTCAGTTGAAATTTTGTAAGAAACAAACAGTTTTGCCTTTTGCTGTCCATCATTCTGTACAGTTATCCCACGCCCATTGTACGTTTCGGCCGCGGGCGCGTCAAGTGCGGAGCGCGGGCGCGCGGGAATCTTACCTTTTTCTTAAAACTGTCCCGGTTTTGCTTGTTTTTAGTGGGGAAACATGATAGGATAGTTGTCGATTATGGATAGATAACAGGAAGGAGCTGCACGCATGGATACAAACGTGCTCGACTGGCTGGAAGTCACCGCCGCAGCCTGCCCGGACAAGCCCGCCTTTCTTGACGAGGACGGCGCGGTGACCTTTGCCGACGTGCGGCGCGAGGCGCGCATCATCGGCACGGCGGCGGCAAGGCTGCGCGCCGGACGCAAGGCGCCCATCGCCGTGATGAGCGGGCGCAACGCACACACCCCGGCCGTGTTTCTCGGCGCGGTATACGCCGGCTGCTGCTACGCACCGATGGACGGGACGATGCCCGTGCACCGGCTCAACTCTATTTTAAATACGCTCGACACCGATCTGATGATCGTGCAGCGTGCGTTTTACGACAAGGCCAGGACGCTGGAATTCAGCGGCGAGATCCTCATCGCGGAGGATCTGCTCGAGGGCTGCGAGGACGCGGCGCTGCTGGCCGACTGCCGCGCGCGCGCGCGTGAGCTCGACCCGCTGTACATCATCTTCACCTCCGGCTCGACCGGTACGCCCAAGGGCGTCATCACGGCGCAGCACTCGCTCATGTGCTACATCGAGGACTACGCCGGCGTGATGGGCATCGTGCGCGAGGACGTGCTCGGCAACCAGTCGCCGCTGGACTACATCGCCGCCGTGCGCGACATTTACCTGCCGCTGCGCTTCGGCGCAACGACGGCCATCATCCCGAAGGAACTTTTCATGTCGCCGGAGCGTCTGTTCGAATACATGAACGACAAGGGCGTCACGACCGTGGGCTGGAGCGTCTCGGCGCTGACGGTGCCGGCCGCGCTTGGCGCGTTCGAGTGCAGCGTGCCGCAGCACCTGCGCAAGGTGTGCTTCTCCGGCTCGGTGATGCCGTGCAGCTGCCTGCGCCAGTGGCAGCTCGCGCTGCCGCAGGCGCGCTTCGTCAACCAGTACGGTCCGACGGAGGCGACCGCCTCGTGCACGTATTACGTCGTGCCCGGTCCGGTGGAGGACACCGACGTGCTGCCGATCGGCAAGCCGTACCCGCACTACGAGGTGTTTCTGCTCTCGGAGCAAAATGAGGCCGTGCCCGACGGCGAGATCGGCGAGATCTGCGTCAAGGGGCCCATCCTCGCGCTCGGCTACTACAACAGCCGCGAAAAGACCGCCGAGAGCTTCCTGCAAAACCCGCTCAACCACGCTTACGACGAGCGCATCTACAAGACCGGCGACCTCGGGCACTTCGCGCCCGACGGCAACCTCATGTTCCACGGCCGCAAGGACCGGCAGGTCAAGCACCTCGGTCACCGCGTGGAGCTCGGCGAGATCGACCTCGCCGCGGCAAAGGTGTCCGGCGTGGAGGAGGCCTGCGCGCTCTACGATCAGGAGCACGAGCAGATCTGGCTGTTTTACACCGGCGCGGACGTGACCAAGCGCGACATCGCCGTGGCGCTGCGCGCCGACCTGCCGGGCTTTATGGTGCCGCGCAAGATCGAGCAGCTTGACGCCATGCCCCGGCTCGACAACGGCAAGACGGATATGCGCGCGCTGGCCGGGCGCATCGCCGACGCCCACCGATAATCGCTTACATTACTCACATTTCAGGAGGTATTTTATTATGGAACAGGAACTGATGGACATTCTGACCGATCTGCGCCCGGACGTGGATTTTGAGACCGAGACCGCGCTCATCGACGACCACATTCTCGAATCGTTCGACATCGTGTCGCTCGTCGCGGCGCTCAACGACGCGTTCGACATCGAGATTGGCGCAAAGGATCTCGTGCCGGAGAACTTCAACTCCGCCAAGAGTCTGCTGGCCATGGTGCAGCGCCTGCAGGACGAGGACTGATGGACAGGACTGCTCTGAAAACGGCGGCCGCCGAATACGGCACGCCGCTGTATCTGTTTGATCTGGATGCTTTCACGGCGCGCGCTGAAAAAGTGCGCGCCGCGTTCGGCTCTCACGTGCAGCTTTGCTACTCCATGAAGGCCAACCCCTTCGTGCTGCGCGGCCTGCCGGACGTGTTCCGCTGGGTGGAGGTCTGCTCCCCGGGCGAGCTGACGATCTGCGAAAAGCTCGGCATCGCGCCCGAGCGCATCCTCTACTCCGGCGTGAACAAGGGCGCGGACGATGTCGCGCGCGCCGTCGCGCTGGGGGCAGACCTGCTCACGGCCGAGAGCACGCTGCATTTTGATCTCATCTGCGCCGCCGCGGCCGCGCAGGGAAAGCACGTGCGCGTGCTGCCGCGTCTGACCGCCGGCAGCCAGTTCGGCATGGATCCCGCCGCGCTGGAGGATCTCGTTGCGCGCCGCGCGGAGTTCCCGAACGTGACGATCGCGGGCATCCACTATTTTTCCGGCACGCAAAAGCGCAAGGACACCGTGATCGCAAAGGAGCTTGCGCATCTGGATGAATACCTCACGATGCTGCACGACAAGTACGGCTTCACGGCGCAGCACGTGGAATACGGTCCGGGGCTGAACGCCGAGTGCCTGCGCGACGATGCCGAGGCGCGCGACGGCGCGCTGCTCGACGCGGCAGCGGCGCACATCCGCGCCTTCGGCGAAAAGTATCCGCTGACGATCGAGATGGGGCGCTTTTTCGCCGCCCCCTGCGGCACGTTCCTCACCGGCGTGGCCGACGCCAAGTGCAACCTCGGCGTGAACTATGCCGTGTGCGACGGCGGTATGCATCAGGTGAAGTATGACGGCCAGCTCATGGGCATGCAGTCCCCGCCGCTGACGCTTCTGCGCGAGAGCGCGGACGCCGCCGGGCCGTGGATGCTCTGCGGCAGCCTGTGCACGACCGCGGACGTGCTGGTGCGCGAGGCGCAGCTGCCGCCCCTGCGCGTGGGCGACGTGATCGCCTTCGGACGCTGCGGCGCCTACTCCGTGACGGAGGGCGTGGCCGTGTTCCTCTCGCGTGACATGCCGCGCGTGGCGCTCTGCCGCGGCGGGGACTTCACGCTCGTGCGCGACCGGTTCGCGACCGACGTGCTCAACACCTGCCGGACGCCGGAGGACGAAGCATGACGCTGACATCGCTGCCGTTTTACCTGCTGGTGCTCGCACTGCTGGTGCTGTACTACCTCGTGCCGAAGCGGTTCCAGTGGGTAGTGCTGCTGATCGGCAGCTACGCGTTTTACGCGTTCGTGTGCCTGCGGTACATGGGCTTTATCGTCGTGACGACGCTCACGACCTACTTCGGCGCACGCGGCATGGACGCCATGACCGCGCGCATGGAGCAGACCGTCGCCGCGCACAAGCAGGACTGGGAGCGCGAGGAGCGCAAGGCGTACAAAAAGCGCTGCAAGTCCCGCCGCAAGGCGCTCATGATCGCCATCCTGCTGCTGAACTTCGGCATCCTCGCCGTGCTCAAATACTATAACTTCTTTGCCGAGTCCATGGAGGCGCTCTTCGCGTCCGTGGGGCTGACGGTCTCGCTCGGTCACATCGGGCTGCTGCTGCCGCTGGGCATCTCTTTTTACACGTTCCAGTCCATGGGCTACGTGCTCGATGTCTACCGCGAAAAAGTGCCCGCCGAGCGCAACGTCGGCAAGCTCGCGCTGTTCGTGTCCTTCTTCCCGCAGATCATTCAGGGCCCGATCGGCGTGTACGACCAGCTGGCGCACCAGCTCTATGACGAGCACAAGTATCACTTTGACAACATCCGCTTCGGCGCGCAGCTGATCCTCTGGGGCTTTTTCAAGAAGCTCGTCATCGCCGACCGCGCCGTGGGCATGATCCACACCGTCGCCGGCGCGTACACCGACTACGCCGGCACGTACGTGCTGCTGGCGGCGATCGTGTACGCGCTGCAGCTCTATGCCGACTTCTCCGGCGGCATCGACATCTCGCGCGGCGTGGCGCAGATGTTCGGCATCACCATGGGCGAAAACTTCCGCCGCCCGTACTTCTCGCGCACGCTCACTGAGTACTGGCACCGCTGGCACATCTCGCTCGGCGACTGGCTGCGCAACTACCTGTTCTACCCGCTGTCGATCTCGAAAGCGTTTCTCAACTGGGGCCGCCACGCCAAGCAGCACCTCGGCAACCACATCGGCAAGGTCCTGCCGACGGCCGTGGCCTCGCTGATCACGTTTCTCATCATCGGCATCTGGCACGGGGCGAGCTGGAAGTACGTCGCCTTCGGCTTCTGGAACGGCATGGTCATCCTCGTGTCCACGCTGCTGCAGCCGGTGTCGGACAAGGTCATCGCCGCGCTGCACATCGAGCGAAAGAGCGCGTGGTATCAGGTGTTTTCCATGCTGCGCACGTTCGTGGTCGTGCTCATCGGCTATTACTTTGACATCGCCGACGGGTTCCGCGCCGCGATGGGCATGATGGTCAAGTCCGTGACCGACCTGCACCTGTCGCAGCTGCGGCCGGGCGCCGTGCTCGAGGCGCTGCCGCTGACGCGGTATGACTGGGCCGTGCTGCTGTTCGGCACGGTCGTGATCTTCACCGCCTCCGTCATTCAGGAGCGCTCGCAGCGCACCATCCGCGAGATCCTCGACGAGAAATGTCTCGCCCTGCGCTGGGCCGTGCTGCTTGCCGGCATCTTCGCCGTCGTGCTCATGGGCGTTTACGGCCCCGGCGTGCAGGCATCCGAATTCGTGTATATGCAGTTTTAAGCTATGACAAAACGACCGATCTCCAAATCCCGCACAGCGGTGCGCGCGATCGTTTTCGTGCTCATTGCCGTGCTGGGCATCGGGCTCATCTCCCCGATGCTCGTCGCGAATAACGACTGGGACAAGCGCCACGTGCACGGCTTCTTCCTCGAGCCGGAGGACAGCCTCGACGTGGTGCTCATCGGCGCGAGCCAGCTCTACACCGGCTACAGCGCCCCGCTCGCGTGGCAGCAGTACGGCTACACGAGCTATCCGCTGACGGTCTCAAACATTCCGGCACGGCTCTACGGCTCCCTGCTCACGGAGGCCGTGGATCGCCAGCACCCGAAGCTGATCGTCGTGGACATCGACGGCTTCATCAACGACGAGAACCCGGAAACGCTGGAGGCCAACCTCCGCAAGTGGATCGACAACATCCCCTGGTCGCGCAACCGGCTCGAGACCATCCGCACCTGTGTGCCGCGAGAGCTGCAGACCTCGTTTTACTTCAACATCGCCAAGTACCACACCAACTGGTACCAGGTGGGGAAATGGGTGCCGGTGCAGCGGCGTCTGCACATCATGGATGAGACCGGCTGCTCGCTGACCAAGGGCGTGGAGACGGTGTGCAAGTCCCTGTCCGCGGATTTTGAGCCCGATGTCCGGCCGCTGACGCTCAGCGCGGCGAACGAACAGTATCTGCGCGCGTTCTGCGCGCAGGCGCAGAGTCTCGGCGTGCAGACGCTCTTTCTGCGCACGCCGCACCGCACGCAGACGACCGACCCCGGCGTCTTTGACGACGTGGCCGCCGTCGTGGGCGAATACGGCTACGACCTGCTCGACCTGCACGACGCGTTCGACACGATCGGGCTCGACCGCTGCGCGGATTTTATCGACTCCGACCACCTCAACACCGCCGGCATGGAGATCTTCACCGCGTGGCTCGGGCAGTATCTCACCGCGCATTATGACCTGACGGGCACGTACAGCGCCGAGCTCACCGCCATGTGGGACCGCTGCGCCGCCTTCGTGACGCAGACGCTGCCGCTGTGCAAGGAGCTGGCCGCTGCGAACACGGAGCAGAATCTCAACGAGTTTTCGCCGCAATTTGCCGCGTGGCGCTAACACAGCATGTGGAGAATATCAATGAATCCAAAACAACACGCAAAAAGAAATACCGTCGTGCGCGTGATCGCGTTTCTGCTCATCGTGGCGCTGGTCTACGGCGCGCTCACGCGGCTGCTGACCGTCAACAACGCCACCGAGCAGCAGTACATCCGCAGCTTCTATCTGGAGCCGAAAAACTCGCTCGATGTCATGATCCTCGGCGCGAGCGAGACGTTCACGGATTACTGCGCACCGCTGGCATGGCAGCACGCCGGGTTTACAAGTTACCCGCTGGCCGTATCGGCCGCGCAGGGGACCATGTACCCCTCCATGCTGCGTGAGGCCGCCAAGCGGCAGAGCCCCGCGGTCTACGTGGTCGAGGTCAACGGCTTTCTCTACACGGAGGACGAGCGCAAGGAGCTCGGCAAGGCCGCAACGCGCGAGTGGCTCGACACGCTGCCGCTCTCATGCAACAAGGTGCAGGCCATTGGCGAGTGCGTGCAGGGCAAGCGCCTGTCGTACTATATACCGCTGCTCAAATACCACGACAACTGGAGAAAGCGGGACCTCATCCGCAATTCGCTGTCCCTGCAGCAGCAGGCGCGCGACGTGGGCTATTCGTACACCAAGCCGTTTTTGTCCATCTCCATGTTTCTCACGGAGACGGATGAGATCCCCGTGCGCCAGCAATCGCTCGACGATTTCAACGAGCAGAGCCTGCGCACCTTCTGCGAGACAGCAAAGAAGCTTGGTATTCAAAACGTGCTCTTTGCCCGCTTCCCGCACCGCACCGTCATTGAAAACTATGATACCGTGTTTGCAAAGCTTGAATCCGTCGTGCAGGAGTACGGCTACGACTTCGTGAATTTCGACACGCAGATGGACGCCATTGGCCTCGACCCGCTCAATGATTTCGCCAACGCCGAGCATCTGAACATTTTCGGCGCGGAGAAATTCACGCCCTACCTCGCCGACTATCTCGCGCAGCACTACGACCTGAACACCGCGCACAGTCAGGCCGTCACCGATGAATGGACGCGCTGCGCCGCATTCACGCAGCAGATGCTGCCCGTGTGCGAGGACAACACCCGGCGCTACACGTGCGAAAAGCTCGACGAATTCTCGCCCGTGTTCGCAGACTGCCGCTGAATAAAGCAAGTCTGGCGCTGAATAAAGCAAAACGCAGCCCCCTTCGAGACGCTCGAAGGGGGCTGCGTTATTGTTGCTTTACCGGCCGGTGCTGCCAAAGCCGCCCGCGCCGCGGTCAGTTTCGTCGAGCGTGTCGGCGTCCGAAAATTCCGCCGCGAGAAACGGCAGGATCACGAGCTGGGCGATGCGGTCGCCGGGGGCGACGGTGCGCGGTGCGTCCGTGTCGTTGTGCAGCGCGACGGTGCACTCGCCGCGGTAGTCGGCGTCGATCACGCCGACGCAGTTTGCCGGGCGCAGCCCCTGCCTGGACGCAAGGCCGCTGCGCGCGAACACGCCGCCGAAATACCCCGCCGGAATGGCGAGGGCAAGCCCCGTGCCGATCATGGCCGTCGTGTGCGGCGCGATCGTGACGCTCTGCCCGTCCGCCGGGCAGGCGTAGAGATCATAGCCCGCCGCGTCCGCGCTGCCGCGCCGCGGGGTGACGGCGCCGGGGCGCAGCTTCCGGATCTTCACTTCCATCCGTTCATGCCCTCCCAGAGTACGATGTGCCCCGCCGCGCGGGTGCGGTTCATGTCGATGATGCGCTGGTTTTCCGAGCCGCGAAAGCGCAGGCTGAGGTTGCGCTGCGCGTCCACATAGCGCCCGTCGACGAGGATGTCGATGAGCGAGAGCATCTCGTCGGTCACCTCGCAGCGCGGGTGCGCGCCGTCGACGGTGAGCTCCTTGTCGAGCACGAAGCCCGAAAACGCCCAGATGTCCTTATCCGGATAGCGCTCGCGCACCCGGTGCAGAAACGGCACGAGCGCGCGCTGATTCTCCGGCTCAAACGGGTCGCCGCCGAGCAGCGTCAGCCCGCGGATGAAGGGCTTTTCCAGCTCGTTGAAGATGATCTGCTCGGCCGCCGCGTCAAACGGCTGGCCGTAATGAAAGTCCCACGTCTGCGGCTGGAAGCAGTTGTAGCAGTGATTCGTGCAGCCGGAGACGAACAGCGTCACGCGCACGCC
>CDYZ01009240.1_pt1 | contig 16638 bp, 18 predicted proteins | sample 554921 | NCBI WGS metagenome assembly CDYZ01 (sample SAMEA3182058, study PRJEB8094) | gut metagenome | biome: human; feature: gut; material: Stool; isolation source: human stools | place: Canada | collected 2012-11-26 | reverse complement strand
TTCTCGTAATCTGCGTAGAACTGCTGATCATCTTCAACCTCTATTGTTTTGCCGCAGTAATTGTCAGAATCGAGAACAATAACGGAATCGTTGTAGGCCGTTTCCACTTGTTTCAGTGCGTCAGCCTCACTCTCAGCATCCACGCTGACTACCTTGTTTAAAGTCTCTGTGACTGATACATAATATCTCTTCATGATTATTCGGATTTAGTTTCTTTGTAATAACACTCAACCTTGTACCCGTTCTTGACGAGATACGGAAGAAGCTGTCTCGCTGATTTGTACCAGAGATTCAGCTCAATCTTGACAACATCGTCGTCTATCAACTTCTTGCGATTACTGATAATTTTACTGACGTGTTTCTTGTCGGCAAAGAAATCATACAACGAGTACATCTCCTTTCCGCCGTCTGTATATTCATATACAAATACAGCAAGAGCATTTCCGGAGTAAATGTTTACGTTGAACTTCTTTCCTTTCTGTCTGATGGTGAGTTTGCCCATCTTGTCTTTCCAATTCCATTGTAATGCCATATTCTTAATAATTTATTGGTTAATAATGTCAGGGAACTTTCGTTCCCCGTTTTTAGGCTAATTTCTAAGATGGTGTTTCCATCTTAACGCTTTTGTAAGAGAATTGACAACCTTGAAGGGCAGTTTGTAGAAATACTGTCCCATGTTGTGAAGTTGTATCGCATACAACTTGTCAATTCTCTGAAAATCACGCTTGCCACTATTATCTATAGTGTAGCAGAAATACTTATTGTCCTTCATAATTTCTATAATTTGGTTTTTGTGAGGGAGATATGCCTCCCTCGATTTAGGCTGCGCTATAAATATAGCCCTCGCACTTTGTGCCGTCTTCGTAGTAGTAATTTTCTCGTGCCGACAGCTCTTCTCGTACCGATTCGTCGCTTGCCTGATACTCATACTCCTTGTAAAGAGTATTGAAAAGACCATCATAGCATTTCTCCATAACATCACGGAATGTGAGGCTGCGGTATTCTGGGCGTGCCCAGTTGTGGTAATAGTCAAACAGCGGCTCAAGAACATCGATGTCGTAGAATACGCCGGTCAACGGACAGCCGTCAAAACTCTCCATCAAAACCTTGCTGCGACGCGACTTGTAAGTGCATTTGCCGTTTTTGTCGTACTCGCCGCAGGTTGAGTAGTACTTTCCACGTATCAGGTACGGCATGATTTCGTTGCTGATGTAACGGAACAATAGTTTTCCGCTTAGGTCTTCAAGGTCGAACTCCTCAAATGCCAGCTTGTCACTGCAAACTCTACCGAAGTTGTAGCCACAATAGCCGACGTCGTAACCTGTTACGCGAGAGTCGGTTATACGCTCAAATTCTTTAAGCGTATCATCGAACTCCATTCTGCTAAACTCCATAGCATTATCCATAACATTCCAACGTTCACGCTCGATAATCTTGTCTTGCGCCTCCTTCGGCAATTCGTCAAAGGAGTACACCTTAATCGTTAGCTCTTTCATATTCAATTCTTTTTAGGGTTAATAGAAATCCCAACCCGTTGGAGTCAGGATTGGTTTGGCTACGGCAGCTGGCTAGCCTTTGCCGCATTCTCGTTGTTGGTAGTCGTTGAGACTCCCTTCCACATCGTTCCAAAATGATCTACGCAAAGAATCCACAAGTCAAGCTTGTCTGAGTAAGAGAAGATAAGATCAGGGAAATTCTTCTGCATCCATTCCTTATCCTCTTCGCTCATGTTAGTGAGGAACCACTGGAATATCTCGATTCCGTCCCTGCCGTCTTCGTCTTCATTTGTCCACTCTGGATACTCGATGTTTTCAATCACTGATTCGTCATTCTCCACAATCTCGTTACAGAGGATGAACGCACTTTTTAGCCAGTGTACGGCTGTGTAGTAATCCGTTATCATAATTCTAATGTTCAGTTAATAATCGTACTCCCCAAACGAATGGGGAGATTTTAGGCTAAAAAATGTAGATGGCAGAAGTTCTACCTGTCACGGCATATAACTGTCCGCTCTCGCCTTTCAAGAGCATTCCGTTACAACCGTAGATTCCTGCTGCATACCCGATCTGAGTATAACTCTCAGGAATTTCACTTCTTTCGCCTGCGTAGGTTACATCCTTTGCCGCACCGCTTGCTACAAGCGATTTCAGCTGCTTACATGAATATCGTTCCATAATTCTACTAATTAAAATGGTTAAACATGGTTTCTGTGCAGATAGACCGCACAGAATGTTTGGCTAAAATCTGTGAGGACGACGAGAAAACTCAATGTTCTGTGCCTTCCTGTCCGCCTTTGCTGTGCGCCGTAAATACTCGCCCCTGTCGAGCCTCTTTCTTGCGCACTCCTCACCTATAACCGCCTTGTGGCTCGCTACGAGCCTGGCAAGAAACTTTCTGTCTCCGTCTGTCATAATTCTGAATTTTATTGGTTAATAATAGAAGTGTAGCCCTATAGGAGGACTACATTTGATTAGGCTATCTTTCTCCAACCTCCCTGAAACGGATGACCTCCGGCATCAACGCACGCCTCAATTTCCTCAACAGATAGGTAGTCAATGCGTATATACGCAGGATAACAATCAGGGTCCTCCATTGTTGGGTCTGTGTAGCAGTGCATTTCATCATCGTCGTCAGCCTCGTAATCGTACAATCCGTACAACTCATTCTTTTGGCAATACACGAGATAACGCTCCATTGCTTGCTCCAAGTCGTAAGCGTAGATATCAATGATAGGCTCTACGTAACAGAACCGGTACAAATGCGTACCATCTTCCTTTGTATTAAATGTGTTCATAATTTATTCTGTTTTGGTTAATAGAAGGCAGCACATTATCGTACTGCCCAGTTCTGGCTCAGAGATTGTACAACGGGCTTTCCGAAGCGTACAGAATCGTAGGACCGGTGAGGATGGAGAACGCACAAGGGTCGAAACTCTCGATTTTCTTCATGCTCTCGATATACTTCTGTATCTCTGCTCGTATGGATGACAGATTAAATCTGCCGTCAACTGGCAAGATAGAATCCGTGCCAGTCATTTCAACAACGCTAACCTCGTCTGTAAATCTCATGTTCACAAGGTCAAACTTGTTAATTTTGTGATAAAATTGTACCCATTTACTCATAATTCTAACATTTTTGGTTTGTAGGAGAGCGCGACAATCGCCACGCTCAATTTTAGCTCATACACAAAATGGCTATCTCGTTGAAACTCTTTGAGATAGACTCACGGCTACGATAATCCCTGTAGCCCTTTGCGTTGTTGCTGTACCACTGACGTGCTGCAATCTTGATTTTTTCCATCTCGTGCATAAGGGCACGCTCAAAATTCTTCTGTGATTTCCTGTCTTGCATAATTCTAAATTAAATTGGTTTTACATAGTATGCCCAGGAAAATGCCTGAGCACATTTTTGGCTAATCGACCTCGTAGAATAAGATAACATAGCGCTCGTCAATGTCTTCAACATGATCGGGCTTGCAAAGGTCACGGAAAGGAAAATCACTGTTCTTTTCCTCAACAACGCTAATCCAACATCCAGGATGGAGCATATAGCTCTCTCTTGTTCCGTAAAATTCCTTCGTGTCTGTTTCATCCAAGTGCATATAAATATTCCACTTAGTATTATCCAACCCTGTAGCGTTAATCTTGTCGATTAAATTAAATGTCTTAATGTTCATATTTCTAATATTTTGGTTATTATCGTACTGCCCACGGAACAGGCAGCATTTAGGCTATAGGATTTCAAAAGCAGAAATCCACGTAAACAATACGTGTTCCGCTGAACTCTCTCCAGTGACACACGTCATCATATTTGTAACCCTCGTATTTGCGGCTACTTCTGTTGTATTCGTCACGCACCCACACGGGAGCGCTCTCTGAATTCGCCAAGCGGAAAAACTCTCCTCGCTTGACGTTCTTTAATTCTGTCTTTCTCATAATTCTGTAACTTGGTCAATTATCGTACTGCCTGAATTTCTCCAAGCAGAATTTAGCCGAATGTTTCCAAGCAGAATTTTCGTACTTGCCAACTCTCTCACATATCAGGGAACATGAGATTTTCCAAGCGGAGCGTAGCACGCCAAAGCTCGCGGAAATACCACTTTCCAATTATCGTACTGCTCCAGAACTTACCAAGCAGAACGCCCCAAATAATTCCAAGCAGAATTACAGGAATATTCGTACTTGCCAAACACAACAGCGCAGGAAGCGCCTGAAAAAATCCAAGCACAATTATCGTACTTGAATAAATAATCTGTCTTGCTGTCATAATTCTAAAATTTGTTAGTGATTGTTCCGTAGCACACGCACGACAATTATCGTACTGGCTACGGATTTTTAGGCTCAAGCCACACAGAATAATGTAAGCACACCATTCTTCAGCGACCCGAATTCAACATGACTCAAAATCTCCTGAGCATCCGCAATGACACTCTCGACCTCTCGCATGGAGAGGCACTTTATTCTCATTGTACTCATAATTCTAAAATTTTATGGTTATTGTTCCCTACAAATGTAGGGAGATTTTAGGCTACAGAATTTCACTCAGTGGAAAATGCTTCTCCAGAACAACACCCAGTATTAAAGTTAGAACGCTGCAAGCTGGAAGGATAAACCACATGTACTCATCGCAAAATTCCTTGATTCTCTGTTTCATAATTCTAATTTATTGGTTCGTAATAGGAGCCACGCACGGATCTCTCCATGCGCAGCCATTGCCAGGATGATACGCTTTCATTGCGCACGCTTGTCACCCACGACACCGTATTGTGCCGCTTCGTCACCCTCTGAGGACTTGTCGGCATCTCGAAAGACACCAGCGGATAACCCCTCAGCGTTCTCCGCACGTTTTCATGGGAATAATTCCCACACGTCCGCTACTTGTGTAGCGATATAGCTATACGTACAACTACTTACTATAATCCGCAAAACGAAATGTTAGCGTTTTGTAAAACGAAATGTTCAATTCGCAAAACGAAGCGTATATTTTTAAGAGTCCCCTCCTACACAAAGTTATAATCATATTATAATGACGTTAGGAGGGGATTATTATATTAACGAGGAGGAATGAAACTACAGGTTCTTATACTCCGCAGCTGCATCGAAGCAGGGACACATCTTTTTCCACTTGTTTTTATCCGGTCCCCAGATGTCGCGGTGGCCAAGAATCTGAGCGGAAGGAAATATTTTGTGTAATTTACGCAGGAGATCAACGAGTACCTCCTTCTGCTCTACTGTACGGTTATCGACAGGATTCCCGTGAGAATCGACGCCCCCGATATAGGCAATATTAACAGCGGTGCTGTTATAACCCTGCACTCCGTTGCTCACCTGCTCGATAGGTAGGAGTTGATGAAAACCTCCGTCAGGGGAGATTACATAATGATAACCGGGAGATTTCCAGCCTTTTCTGCGGAACTCTGCCTTCAGATCATCTATAGACTGACTCTGCGAGCCTGCCGTACAGTGCACAAAAATTCTTTCAATTTTTCTCATAATTATGTATTAAATAATTTGTCTTAACATTCAATGTCTTGTTTTATCAGTGTGAAGTCATTACCTTTAACAATTTTCTTCATATAGCTATATGTTTTAATTAGTACTGTCTGTTAATTATTCTCGCCAAATATGGCTGTGTAAAACCTTCGAGTGTGTAAGACTTGTCGGGGTTATACGTCAATAGAAATTCATAAGAGTCTCCTGCTGCCATATCAAAATCAGCCCAATAGCCACCGTTCCAGTGTGTAATAAGCGGGAGGTCTTTAATGTTCCATTGCGCCACATTTGCGCCGTCTTTTGTTGTGCATCTTCCTCTCATGGCGATGGACTCGCTGCCAATATCCATCACGATTGTAAGCCTTACGCAGAACTTGTCATTGACATACTGCGAACCGAACAGTATCTGCTTGATCGTCCCGAGAGTGGGCAGCGCAAGCGCAAGATACTTTTTCGAGCTGACTATCAGGGTAAGCGAATCTATTTTCTGCACTTCTTTATAAGTAGTTCCTCTAAACGAACCTGTATTATCAAGGAATACATTCTTGGTAGTCATATTTATCATCGTGTACTTATATCCGTATACTCCACCGTTGACCGATACGTCACCAATACCGCGCAGCGCATAGTTCTGCACGCCGTTCTTCGCTTCCGCAAAGTAGCACACGTTGCTATGGTAGCCGTCAGTTGTATCGATGGCATCTACCCTCATCTTCGCACTGAGGTAAGTTCCAGGGCCAGGAACAGCGAGGGTCTGGTCCGTGTCGATGAATATAGCACTCCGTCCCTCTGCCTTGATCAGCTGAAAACGAGTATCTGTCAACATCATGCTGTCTTCCTTGAATAAAGCACCACTCGACAGACCTTCGCCCGTTATCTCGAACCGTCCGAACTTCTTTCGTGTACCACTGTCCTCATCTACGTAATATCTCACACCGAAAGCACCCTTGTCGGCATACATGTAGCCATCCTTAGAGACACGGAACGGAGAGTCGGCGGCTGTCGACGAACCTACCCAGAGAGGATATTGCTTTCCGTCTTCATCCTTCGCCTCGTCTATGTCGTAGTTGCCGAAGTGGGCGAGCGTATTTTGGTTATTACCATCTTTCGCCCAAACATGGTGAACATTGATGGTGTCAGCATCTATCAGGTCGGCATTAAGCTTGCCGTCCTGAAACATTGCAGTGGTAGTGCCGTTATTGCTTACCTTCACCTTGTCGCCATACAGCTCCACACCATCTGCTGTAATATTTAAGCCCGCAGCCTTGGCTGTCGCCTTGTCGATGAGGTCGGTCTTTTTCTCTGTGTACTCCGTCATCAGAGCACCTTCCTCCAACTTCGGCTTGGTCACCCATACCTCACAGCCGTTCATAGCTCGCAGCAGGACACTCCGAGGAAGCACCGTGTCGCCATTGCCCGTATAAGGGTCTATACGCCAGTGCACCCAGTATCGCTTCCACTGCGATGTCAGGGTGAACTTCGATGCTCCGTCTGGAATACTTTGCACCACATATCCTTGGCTATTCTCAGAGTAGATACTGGCATGTACGTTGTCCTTATACATGTAAGCAATGAGAGTGCCATTACCCTTAGCGAGGAACGAGAACACATAGTTCTTGCCTTGCCTGAGGTCGAGGATTCTTCCGCCCTCACCATTGAAGCGCAGAAAATCGCACATATTATTATTACTCTCGTCAGCCTTACCGTGCGCTACTGCGTATGCACCTTCGTAAGTGTCGGCTGTTACGTCTTGAGTGACGAGCAGATTACTCTGCTGAGTGCTTGCCACAAGCGTTCTTGTATCGTCGAGCATATTGCCGCCAACGTAATCGCAGTCTCGCTCCGATAGAGTCCAGCCCGTATACTCGTCACCTTCCTCCAGCATCGGCATGCAGAACCATGCCTGAGCGGTGACGGTTGGTTTCGAATTTTCGTCGGCGTTATACAATAAGATATTAAACTCAACGAAGTCTGTATCTCCAGAGTTGAAAGTATTCGTCACGAGCTGCCAGTTGCCGTCGTTTCTCCAAAACGCCTTTCCCTTTGACGGTGGAATACTATTACCTCTCTTGTATGTCGTAGCATCCGACTTAGAATATTGCTCCGTGTACAATATCGCATGAGGGTTGTCACTCTTCACCCAGCACGAGAAGGTATAATCGGTGTTCCTTTTTACAGGGATATTACCATACTCTCCTCGCCAAAACAGTCCGATATACTGAAAACTGTCACTCGCTGTAACGCTGAATTTGACTGCGTTCATTCCGTTCACGCCTTCTGTCATTGTCGGTTGAAAACGAAAGTCGAGATTTATGAGCCCGTCTCGTGTGAAGGCTGTACCGTATAGCAGATTCCGTCGCCCCGCTTTCTTCTTACTAACGCTCAATACAATATCTTTGGCTGTCTGTTGTATTGCAGACGTATATTGTTTAAGTATTGTTGGAGATGGTGAGGACAAGTCACGCACAAGCTCTGTGTATTGCGTCTGATACTGCTTGGCCGTAGCCTTCACGCTGCCCATATACTTAGCAACATTCACCGTAAAAGGCACTTGTACGCGATAAGGATTACCCCCAAGCATGAAAAGCAACACGACAAAGCCGCATGGTGCTGACACGACACCAGCTTCTGTCTGCACGTCAGAAATAGAATTGAGCTGCACCTCTATATAGCTACCCGAATCTTGATCAGTCTTGACAGATGCTGAAGCAGAGCAGTATGCCGCATTATCAATAGTAAGTTTCTTAACCAGGCCTGACACATTCACACCGCCTTGCATCACTCTCACAACTGCTTTCTTGCTCTGCAACACAGACGTAGGCACTTTTCCGGTGTCGTCAGTGTCAAAGACCAAAGGGCGCTCAATGAGAATGCTTATGCCGTCAGTTCCGTCAAGTCCGTCTGCTCCATCTGCTCCATCAAGCCCATCTTCTCCTTTATCACCTTTAATGCCCTGTTCACCCTTTTCGCCTTGGTCACCCTTCTCGCCCTGAGGTCCCTGGACACCTGTTTCTCCTTTAGGTCCCTGCGCCCCCTGTTCTCCTTTTTCTCCCGACAGCACCTTCTGCCAGTCCGAAGTTCCGGCTTTCGGCTCCGAGTTGCAGCCGTTGGGGTTGACGCAAGTCCACAGTGCGTTGTTGTGGTTCACCTGGTCGTAATGGCCGTAGCTCACGCCCTTCTGCCACTCACCTCTGTAATTAACAAGGTGTATCGTGTCACCAGCACTCGATACCCATTCGATGGCGGAACTTACGATCTTTGATCCGCCAGGCGAGAACACGAATACCTCCTTGCCCTCATGCGTATATGAGCTAACGCCACGCAGACCCACTATGCGAGGTGTACCATTGCCAGTACTCTCAAGCATCAATACTCCTTGGCGTGTTGCGTCCTCACTGGCACCATCGAGCACGATGGTGTCGCCAGCTGCAGGCGTATCGCTGCCCGCCATGCAGTCAGTAGCCGACAATGTCACCCAGTCAAACAGTCTACCACCATACAGCGTCTTACCATCCGCAGCCTTGATGGTCACAGGCTGAGTGCTCACCTCTGTCACCAGTCGCCAGTAGCTCTTATTGCTCACACCCTCGTGTTTCCCTTCGAGGATATTGAAGCTTTGACAGCGTGCCTGGTCTTTCACGCGCCATAGGTTTTGCGTCGCCGTACTGCCATCATCTGCCAAGAGATAACACTTCCAGCCTGTCACGACACCCGATACAGAGTATTGCTCTTCCACGTGCACAATTTTCGAGCCTGCGCCCGAAAGATAGACGTTACCGCCTGCATAACTCAACTTGCGTATCTCGAGCTCGTGGAAGATAGCCTTACACCACACCTCCAGCTCGCTCAGCGACAGGCGATAGCCGCCGTTCTTCGTGCGCGACAGCCCGAAGCCCTGCTGCGTATCCTCATCGTAGTTAGCTGAACGCACATAATCGGTCTCGATGCCGCCCTGTGCCTTTAACTTCTTCAGTATCGTCACCACATCGGCAAAGAGAGCTGCAGCCTCGAAGTTCACATCTTTCTTAAACCCCACCTTCCCCTTGAAGGTCTCGTCCTGATCCTTGCGTGCGAAGTGATCGAGCGCCTCTGCCGAGAGGTCCACTTCGCCAGCCTTCGTGGCATAACCTGCAGTACCGGCATGTCCTGCCTGCTCTGCATACTGTGCACTGCCTGCCTCCTTAGCCTTGTCTGCCTCAGTCGCACGCCCAGCCTTGCTGGCATATTCGGCTTCTGTCGCAATACCTTGCAGGCGGGTCACCCTGGTTGTACTGCCGCCCGATGCGCCCGTGTTCTTAGGCTTGGTGTATATCTTCGTTTTAATCATATTCTAACACGATTTGAATGTTGTTCTAAACTTTTTCTAAAGCAATAAGCCTCTTTTTACTTTTTTACCTTTAAAAGCAAGAAGGCCCTTTTTACTTTTTTACCTTTTTACCTTTCAATCGGTCTCTTTCATCGTCACCTGTGCGGTGCCTTCTGTCAGATTACGACTGATGCCCTGCACGGCGAAGGTCTTGCCGATGGCAGGATGCCGATAGAGGTTGAACAGCGACACCGTGCTGCCTTCATCCATGAAGTTCTGTTCCATCAGCACCTTCGGCTCGTGCCATTCCTCCCAGTAGTCGTTCACGTAGTGCTGTTCCGGCTTCGCCTGTTCCTGTGTCCGCCTGTTGTATATCGAGAGCAGCGGTGTCGAAGTAGCCGTACATAGCGGAGAAGAGAGGAACACGCTGTTGCCCACGCCCAGTTTCTTGCAGTCCGCGGCTGTCAGCGCGGTCGTGATTTTGAACTCCAGGTCATCCTTCTTGTTGACGAAGGCCTCCTGCGTGTCGCTCATATACACGATGTCGCTGTCGCCAGCTGGCACCTCAGCCTTTCCGTTGTCGCTCACCACCTTCACCTCGAACTTCTCCACCATGATCGACGAGGTGTGTGCCAGGAGTGGCACGCTGCGGGTCGACCATTTCGTGTGCCGCCAGAACGAGGGGTGCCGCCTCACGATTTCTTCCCACGTAATGTTCACAGGACCGAGGATGATGAATTTCACCTGTCCGCTCACCTTGTCCTCATACCTCACAGGGATGGCAGTGCCTTCTGCGTCTATACCGTCGTAGTACCACACGTTATTCTGTACGTCGAATACCGTACCCACCATCTTGTCGCCTATTTTCGGGTCTACACCGATGGTGAAACTCTGTGCGTAGTATTCATCATCACCGCCGCACTCGGCCTTGGTCTTGTACTTCTGCCACACGTAGTCCTGCTTCTCGCCGTTGCCAGTACCAGCTGTGTCCGTGCCGAGCTTCTCGCCAGGAGCCTTCTCCACCACGCACTTGTCGCCCACGATGAGCATACACGCCAGGATGGGCACCTTCGACAGCTTGTCTGTGCGGTCGCCATACGCACTGTACTGATACTCATACTCCTGCGGACCTTCTGCCGTGTAGGGTATGAAGCCTGGGTTTCCCTCTATGTCGGGTCCCTTGTTCCAGGCGCTGCCCGTCATCGCTTCCAGCGCCTCGCACCAGTGCTTGCGGGTGTAGTATCTGCCGTCGCTGTTGTTGCGGCTCGGCACCGTCTTGTGCCAATAATAGGGGAACATCTGCGGATGTTCCTGCTCGTACAGGAATCTGTCGTAGAGTGTCGTACAGTAGTCCGTCATCTTCATCAGCGGGTTCAGCACCATCTTGCCCGATATCACTATATAGTTGGTCACCATCGGGTCGGCTGGCGACAGCACACCGCCCGCCACGTTGCCCGTATATTCCGCGCAGGGTATGGCGTTCTTGATGTCGTTTGCCGATGGCCGGTACTCACCCTCCGTGTCCTTGCCGTTGCCGTTGGTCGTTATCACCATGTAGTCGGTCATGCTGATGCTTGCCGTGGGCGAGTTGTCCGAGCCGTCGCCTCTTTTCTGCACCTTACCCGTGCTCACTATCAACGCCGCACACATCATCTTGCCCAGCATGTCTATCAGCTGTGTCTGGTCTGTTCCGCTTGTCAGCTCCAGCATGTTCCTGCCGTCGGGCGCATAGAAGGTCCATCGGGGATGATTCTTCACCAGTGCGAACCAGTCGGTCACCTTTGCTCCTTCGTAAGTTGTCTTACCCTCGTTCATCACCATCTCCTCGATACCGTCATACGCAGCCCATCCCTCACCGTCGGCACTATACTCCGTCAGCAGCAGCTGGCGCTTGCCGTACACACTCTCCAAGGAGTCACTGTCCAGCGGGTCGTCCACCAGTTCCTCTGTCTTCGTCACGCTCGCCGTCAGCAGCAGCTGGTTGTAGGTCTCGCCGATGCTTATCTGTGTGTCGCAGTCTGCCACGATGGCCGTCTCCACCGTCACCTTCTTCGGCATGGTCCGTATATTTTTCAGGCTACCATCTATGTTGTGCCATATCGTAGCCTCACCAGCCCTTATCGTCTCCCAGCTGAAGATATACATCCTCCAGCCATCCTGCACGATATGCAGGTTGAGATAGCGCAGCACCTCGCTCAGCACGTCCTCCTGTGTCCACACGTCGTCCTCCTCGTCGCCAAGAAAGAGCAGCTCGCTGATGCTTAGGTCGTTCAGGATGGAGTAGTGGCGGGCGTTGGTAGCGTCGATAGCCTTCGACCCGTCGTACAGCACGGCCGTCTTTCTGCCGCCCGATATATCCAGGTTCTCCGTCACACCCGTCAGTATCTCGCTCACGATGTCATGGAAGCTGCGCTGTCTGGCCTGCAGCTTCACGCTCTCATACGACGAGCCTGCGGTGCCCACGTTCCGATAGGTGCTGTATTGCAGGGCACCCAGTGTGTCCACACACGTCAGCTCCACCTCGTCCCACACCTCGTTGTAGCCTTGTGAGAACGCCTGAGGCTCCACGTAGCCGGCAAACACACAGCGACCGCCCTCATAGATGTTCACCACCGCGTCGCGGCACGACGAGCAGAAGAAGTCAGCCACGTAGTTGCGGCACAGCAGCCTCACGCTCGCCTGACTCATCAGCAGCACGTCGAAGCTGTCGTTCACCTGTGTGCTCGTCTCCACAGGGTCCTCGCTCCAGCTGATGTCGCTTCCCTCGCCACCTATCTCCACCTCCTTCGTGCGGTCGCCGTGGGTCAGTATCTCCACCTTCACCTCCACGTCTCTCTCGTTACAGTAACTTCCGTGTATATACATATCTGCTTTTTTTACTTTTTTACCTTTCAATCAGCAAGAAGGCTCTTTTTACCTTTTTACTTTTTTACCTTTTTACCTTTCAATCAGATCTTGATGTTCGACCTACGGCGCATCTGGCGGGTCTCGTTGGCGGTCACCAGCACGATGTCCCTGCCTCTTATCTTGCCCACCACACTGCCAGCCTTCACGCCGCCTGCGCCTCCTGCCATCAGTCTCGTCAGCACGTCCGTGTTTACCGTCGGCTGCATCCTGCCGTTGGCGATGGCGAAGAGTTGTGCCTGCTGGGCGGCGTTCAGTATCATCTCGCCCGAGTTCACACGAGCCAGTACTCGGTCGCCGCTCTTGCTGTTGCCGCCCACGATACCACCTGTGGCAAACTGGCTGATCGTCGCCACCATGCTCACAAGCTGTGCTGTACCCGATATTCCGAAGGCTAACCATGTTATCCAGCTCTGCTTCGCCGCATCGGTCATCGCTGTGGCCAACGACAGGGCTAATTGTCCGATGGCTGCCATCACCAGTCCTGCCTTGGCTGCGGCCGAGTCACTGCCCAACTGCTGCATGGCGCCGCCCAGAGCCTGACAGGCAGTGCCGGCTGCAGCGAAGCCCTTAGCGGTAGGATCGACTATGCCCTGGATATCTGTCATCGCCTTCCTTACGCCCTCAAAGTTGCCCAGATCTACATTGCCTAAGCCCTTGATTTTTTCGAAGTCTTCCATCTTCTGCGTCAACTCCTCCAAGCGTTTGGGGTCGGCCTGCACCTGCAGAGGGTGCTCCTTCAGATACTTCTGCATGTCGTCGAACGACTCCTGCAGCTGCTCTGCCATGGGTTTGATGTTTTTCTTCACCTCTATGGGTGGCGGAACCTCCACGCCTATGCGTACCTTCAGTGGGTCGTCTTTCTTGTCGGTCACGGACGGGGTGTGGTTGGTAGTTCCACCACTTCCGACTCTGCCGCCTGTGCCAGACGGAGGTGTCGCACTATATCCCTCTGTATGTACGTATGATGCCGACTTGTCCACCATCGCCTGCATACGCTTGCGGATTACCCGTTCTCTGCGCCGCAACCTGTTGTATTTAGCCTGTGCTTTTTCGAGCTCGCTCGAACCTACCTCCTCGCGCTTCTCTATGGTGACATCAGGAGCATTGGGGTCGTCTCCCGATACGTGTGTGATTGTTTTTATCTTCCGTTTGGTGCTGTAGGTTCTTGTCTTTCCGTTCTCGTCTTTCAGAATGTCGTGCTGCTGTTGTCGCAGATTCGCAGCCTCGTTGGCAAGATTACGCAGGGTTATCTCGTTGATCATCTGGTCGCAGTACATCTTCGAGTTCTTGGTCAGAGCGGTGTACCATTGTGCGACGGTGGAGTAATAGCCCATTGCCTCACCATACTTGGTGTTCATTTCGCCAACAAGTTTTTCCTCCTCTTCCTTGCTGCCTTTAAAATTCTTCAGTTTAAGGATGTTCAGGTCCATCTCGCTGCGTACTCCGGCGATCTCTTGCGCCGTCTGTTGGTGCGCCTGCTTGGCACGCTGTTCCGCCTCTGTCAGATCATCCACCTTGTCTGCCGCATTGTCACTGCTGCTGGTCAGTTGTCCGATGGCTTCCACCAGCAGCCATATTGCGACTCCCACACCTGTAGAGATCAGTAGGCCTTTAACAGCTGCACTCAGCGCCCTTGTGGCTACAGCCGCAGTGGTGGCCCCTACAGCTTCTCCGTTGAGCGTTGCCGTCAACACTCTCGCTATCGCCGTCATACCAACCTTTGCCCTGCTTGCCGCCTCGACCGCCACCGTCACCGTGCCGAAGGCTTTGGTGGCGGCATACAGTGAAGTAGTGAGTTTTACCACACCTGTTATAGTGACGGTTATCTGTGAAGCCATGGTGACGTATGGCGCAATGCCTTGTACAAGCGCACCCATTTGCTCCTTAATGTCACCAAGAGTATTCTCCAGTTGCTTCTGTTTTCCTGCGTCAGTCTTGGCCAGCTCGGCATTCATGTTGCCTACGTTCTGCGTGATAACTTTAGCGAGCATAGCAGCACGTTCGCTCTCGGTACCATACTGGAGTACCTTCTTCTGGGATTCGTCAAAGGTTATACCGACACGCTGCAAAGTCTCCACCTGTCCCTGCATTGCCTTGCCCATCATATTGCCGATACTGACAGCATCTTGGTTGGTAGCATTCAGTCCGTTCTGTTGTGCCAAAAGATTATTCATGGCAGGAATGAGCACGTCGAGACTCCGCTTGTTTTGTAGAAAGGTTGCCATCTGCTGCGCTCCACTCAACTGCACCTCGTCGCCTATTACACCTAACTCTTGCTGTGCTGAGCAGAGATTTTTAATACTCTGTATCTGCTCATCAGTGGCTGCCATACGTTGACGCATGATGGTCTCTATTTGAGTTTCTGCCACGAGCTGTACCTGGTAAGCAGAGGTTAGGTCGCTTACCACGCCCTGCAGTTCTCCGATAGAGCTTTGTAATACATCGATAGCTTGAGCCGTTTCTGCCCAGGTCAATACGCTGCGTTTCGCCTTCTCACTCTCATCTTGTACTGACCGTACGGCTCTGCCCAGTTGTTCTGCATCCATGGTTACCTTCTTCAAGGTACCCTTGTCGTCCACTTTTATCGTAAAACTTACTTCCTTTGCCATTTTTATATCGTTTTTGTTTGGTCGTTTCTGATTTTATGTTTATATTTGCAGCGTGTCATATATTAAACAATAACACAATGGATAGAAAAACTAAAGTCGTCATCAAGAAGAGAGCCACAAAGAATAAATCCACAAGGGGTATCACACGGATAATGTTCGCTCTGGTAATACTCTTCTTTATGCTCTGCCAGTGGCAGACTAAGATATACTTCGGCGGAAACCATTCTTTCGGGGTAGTGTTTCCTATGATGGTTTTCGGCAGTCTGTCCGGATTGTTCCTCCTGTTCTTTCTCGGGCTTCTCGTTAGCAAGCTGGGGGACTAAATTATTCATTCCCAATTATCCTATAACCCCGCTCGCTTCTTAGCCTCCCTGTATCGCTCCATGATTTCCTCACGGCTCTGACCTTTTTGCTGACTCCGGCAAGATGTTGCCTTCTGTTCTTCACTTTCCCATGGGAACTTCATGAAGTCCTGCGCCCTCAGCTGCTTCTTCGAGTAGGGCTGCAGAGAGCACAGGCACTGCATCCTCATGCGCTCCCACCTGCCACGCTCCAGGTCCGTCTCCCGTTGCCACCATGCGTCATACGCCGCATAAAACTCAGAAGGGGTGCATCGGCAGAAGTCATCCTTGCTCATACCCATACACCCCATCGCCACGCCCTGCAGATGCTCCACATCCGTGGGCTCATATTCGCAGCCATCAGCCGACGAAGCTTCGCCGGCTATTTTTTTTTATCTTCACTCGTCTGTGCCATCGCCTCGTTCCAGGCGTTCAGGTCGTCGGGAGTAATCTGGCAGCAGAATGTCTCAAAGTCCGTCTCGAAGTCCACTCCGTCGGCCTTGCAAGCACACTTCACGCAGCACCACATAAACATCAGAAGCTCCTCGATGTCGCCACCGCTCATCTGGCTCACGTCCTTCTGCATGTTGCGCTTATACAGCAGCATGGCGCCCATCGTCAGGCGGCAGGGCAGCTCCCTGCCGCCCACAGTAATATACATTCCCTTATTCATAACCTATGCGTCATTACTTTGTAGGTTTCGCGCCACTCTCAGAGAGCCCCGTTACAGCCGTCGTCTGCAGACCTGTTGTCTGTTTCTCCACCTTGCCGCAGTTCTCCAGCTGGATGGAGTACTTCGAGTCGTCGCCTGCCTGGGCGTCGAGGTCCAGCGAGGTGATAATAAACTTACCCTTGTAGCCACCGGCTGTCTTGCCCGAACGGCTGCCTGCCTCGCGCACGTTGTATGCCACGTCCACAGGAGTGCCGCTTATCTGCATATCCTTCAGCTGGTCGTAGGTAGGAGCATCCGTGGTTCCGTCTGT
>CDYZ01055262.1_pt1 | contig 16747 bp, 9 predicted proteins | sample 554921 | NCBI WGS metagenome assembly CDYZ01 (sample SAMEA3182058, study PRJEB8094) | gut metagenome | biome: human; feature: gut; material: Stool; isolation source: human stools | place: Canada | collected 2012-11-26 | reverse complement strand
AGTTAATTTTACAATTTCTACCGAGTCGGCAGTGGCTTCATCCATGCTAATATTGGCATCTTGACCGGTTGTGAAAGTTGCTGTCATTTGTTCTGCACTATCCTCTTGGGGATTGGACTGGGGGGCAGCCCAGTCCTTGAAGTCTTCATTACAAGCAGAGAATCCTATGGTAAATAGAAACATTCCTGCGTATATAAATTGCTTTTTCATGATGAATCTTTCGTTTTAAGGTTATTATTTTAGTTCTCCTGTTCCGGCTGTGAAGTTGAGTCGGATGGTCTTGCCTGCTGCTCCTTGAATAGAATACTCAGGACCAACATCTTTACCCCAACTGTCATTGACCGGATTGTTTTCGCGATAGAAGATTTCACCGTTACAGAGTGTAAATTCTGTTCTCCACCAGTCGACATCTGTCTTAACACAGATACGGGCTTCACCGCTTGCTGTCATGGCAGGAGACACGAATGAACCGTCTTTATTGTCGGGAGCAGTAAATTTCCAAGTGTCGTTATAGTCCCATGTTCCTCCATTGGTTGCTCCGAACAGATATACTTCGCCCGGATAGAATGTCATGGTAAATGTATAATCACTGCCTTTTACTGCCGCTTTGATAAATACTACATACCAACCGGCGTTTTTGACAGTTATATTACCGCTGTTGGTGCCGATAACACCGGACTCGGCTTTGTCTGTGATTGTTAAACGGGTATCGTCCGAACCGATGTATTCTTTTTCTTTGGTTCCGAACTTGAATTCATCACCGGCTGTGAAATAAATGAGTCTCCAGAATTGTCCGTCCAATCCGCTGACTTGTACCATTGGTTTCCAGATAGTCCATTCTGTGTCGAGCATAGAACCAACGAGGAACATGGTTTGGGGGGCTTCTAACTTGTCGGTGGATGCGTTGCCCAGTACTTTCGGCAATTCTATCACATTAGAAATGCACACTCCCCGGTCACTATCTGTAATGGTAGCCTTCAGGCGGATGAAGACGCTGATTGGTGTAGTCGGGAAATCGGCTCCTTCATTCTGGGCAGTCCATAATTCTATGATAGCCGTATTCAGTTCAGATGCCACTACATCCATTTTGGCTGTAGAATAAGTTGTAGTCAATTCGGTATAGTTTGCTTCACTTTCTTCTGTCTTTTCTGTAAATTCAGAATTAAGCGCCACCTGAACACTGTATGTTGTAGCAGCCGGAAAACCATAATCTGGCTGTGAACAAGTCAATTCCACTGTCTTCGCATTTTTCAAGTCGTAGATATTGTTGGCTGCATATGGCGGCAGGTTGAGTGAAAAGGTGGTAGGCTCTTTTAGAACGGGATTGCTATCGTCGTCCTTTTCGCATGCTGTAAACACGGACAGGGTGAATACAGCAAGAAGCAATATGTTGAATACCTTTTTCATAATATACATATTTTAATTGTTAAACGGAAACTACTGATTAATATCCTGTGTTTTGTGACATATTCGGATTGTTATTCATATCCGATGCCGGGATAGGATAAACATTGTAGAAAGAAGAAACAGAAGTTCCGGTTGCTGCTCCACCTTTCCAGTCCCATAAATATTTATTGCTAGTGAACATATCGAAACGGATCAAGTCCGAACGACGGCGTCCTTCCAGATAGAACTCACGTGCCCATTCGTCAATAATCTCTTTTTCGGTCACTGTCTGAACAAGTCTGGTACAGTTGGCGCGTCTGCGGAGGGTATTGATATCTTCGGTTGCATCTTCTCCCAGGCGGAATTTGGCTTCAGCTCGGGTCAAATAGGCTTCAGACAAACGCATCAAAGGAATATCGGTATCGGGATATTCGGTATGATGTGTCGGCTGTCCGTCTGAGCGGATATTTTGCCATTTTACGATAGATAATCCATCTTTAAAACCGGATATGACATCAGTTTCGATTTTGCGGATACCGCCACCGATTCCTGAATAGAACATGGCGCGGTCATCGCCTGCCGCTTTGATCATATCTATTGTTCTTGTGCCATATTGGGCATCGAAAGCATCTATTTTTTCATCCGTGTTAATTTCTCCTGCTGCAGGCACTTCAATGTCGCCGGGTAACATCGGCACTTGAGAAAGATCAGGGAAGAATTTTTTAACTAATGCAGCGCGTGAAAAGATACAAGACCATCCATTGGTAGTTCCCATACGTGGCATGCCGGCAGTGCGGGTACCATTAACCAAATAAGTGGACCCTCCATAATTACGTGTTTTGATACCATCCTGGCGGATAGGCAGGATAATTTCTTGCATCGCCTGTGCGTTTTCATCGTTATCCGCCATGAATAATAAACGATATTCGGGACATAGCTTATAAGATGAATTGATTACTTTGTCTGCATAATCTCTTGCGTTGGCATAGTCAGCTTTGCCGGTATATACTTCTGCATTCAGATACAGACGTGCGCGCAGCAACCAGTTTGCCGCTTTGTCGGCACGGCCAAACGGGGCTTGGCGTGGTTCATACATTGCGCTTTCGCATTGGCTTAACTCATTTTGGATGTAGTCATATAAATCGCTGCCTTTCTTTTCAACCGGAAGCTCGTTGTTAAAGTGTTCTTTAAAAGGTGCTTTACCAAATAAATCAAGGAAGTAGAAATAATGTAATGCACGCAGGAAGCGGACTTCGGAGCGTTGACGCATTGTTTCTTCATCGTCTTTTCCTTCTGTCTGGTCAAGGAAGAAGTTGAGTTGTGTAATATTGTATCCCAAGCGGACGTATGTCCATTCGGTGCGGATACTGGAAGAGTTCCAACTGATGTTTGTCAGCTGAGGGATATCTGTGTCGGTTTGCCAAGCCCAGATACATTCATCACTTGGTAATTCGTTGCAGTTAAAGATGGTACGGTAAAATCCTGATTCACCTTCATCTTGTCCGTCGAGGTCGGCTGATCCGGCCGGTCCTTTTTGTCCTGTCAAGCCTAATAATGCATATTCTTTTACGAATACATCATTTTGGTCAAAGCTGGGCGCATATTGAGGATCAATAGGACTAATATCCAAATCATTAATGCACGAACTGGTGCCCAGAATGGCAGTAACCATCAGTGCTGAGGCAAATATCTTTTTAAAATATCTTGTTTTCATGATTATTTCGTTTTAAAGTTAAGTTAAAATTGAAGGCTAAGACCTAATAAGAATGTCGTTGCTCTGGGGTATGGGTTACTGTCTATACCACTTTTGATTTCCGGATCGAGTCCTTTGTATTTAGAGATAACGAACGGGTTCTGTACGGTAGCAAATACACGGCCGCCCACTCCTTGATAGGCCTGTGACCGGAGTAAGTTTTTGAAAGAATATCCCAATGTGATATTGTCACAACGGATGAATGAAGCGTTACGAACAAAATAGTCACTCATATAGTATTCGCCTTTTCCTGTGAAACCAAGAGCTATGGCTTCTTTGGTCGTGTTGACGTATGCATTGTTAGTATACAGTCCGGAAGCACTGACATTCGCCTTATTGCTCAAGAAGTCATAATAAACATAGTTGTTGAGGCTTGCACGCAAAGAGAAGCTGAAGTCCCAGTCTTTATACAGCATTTTGGAAGTCAGGCCCATCAATACGTCGGCAGCCGGTTTCTTATAGATATATTTGTCGGCACTGTTGATCTTGCCATCACCGTTGCGGTCTACAAACATATTTTCGATAGGCTTTCCGTTTTCATCGTAAACTTGCTGGTAAACATAGAATGCGTTGGCTGCATGTCCTACTTTATTTGCTTGAACTTTGGTATTGTTACCTCTGGATATCTTATCACCGGTTTCAACATAATAGTCACTATCATCACCACCGTTCAGCTTCGTAATTTCGTTGTGGTTCCAAGTAACATTGTAAGTTAAATCCCATGTAAAGTCTTTGGATACAATTGGTTTGGCATTGATGGAGAATTCTACACCATAATTCTTTAATGAACCGATATTCTTCATCATCTGTGCATTGAAATTAGTTCCTACAGGAATCTTGACACTGTTCAGCAAGTCCTCTGTTTCACGATAGTATCCATCGATAGCACCTGATATTCTTCCATTCAGGAAACCAAAATCCAAACCGCCGTTCCAGGTAGTTGTTTTTTCCCATTTCAAATCTGTGTTGAAAGCCTTGGGGCGTGAAGAACTGTAATAAGTGTCACCGAAAGGATATTGTGCATAATCATCGCTTGTCACATACAGAGGAAGGAAAGCAAAGTCATCACCTATATCCTGCTGTCCTGTGATACCCCAACCAAGACGAAGTTTCAAATCGGAAAGGAAGTTCACGTTTTTCAGGAAGTTTTCTTCTTTCATCTTCCAGCCTAAAGCTAATGAAGGGAATGTACCCCAGCGGTTGTCACTGCTAAACCGTGAAGAACCATCCCAGCGCATGGTGAACGTGAATAAATAGCGGTTCAGTAAGGAGTAGTTTAAACGTCCGAAGAAAGAAACCAGCGTATTGCGTGTTGCATAAGCTTTTTGACTGCGCAATGCTTGATCCACCGGTTCGTTTTTATAAGAATCCCATCCTTGACCTACACCGTCAGCGCCATTACGATGGAAATGTTGCTCCTCACCACCGACCATGATGTCGAAATCATGTGCGCCAAGGGACTTGATGTATTGTGCATAAGCATTATAGGATATATTATACTTGTACTGGGTAGATAATCCGTTCCATCCGTAATAGTTATTGGTGTATGAGTATGGAGAAACAATTTCACGTTCATTACCGTCTGCATATTCACCGCCGATGCTGGCATGGAGACGCAAGTCCGGCAAGAAATGAACTTTATAGTCTACTTCTACATTGCCTACAAAGTCGTTGCTGTTTGCTTTTTTATTACGTTGTTCCAGTGCAGCCAATGGGTTTTGAGGAGTGTTTTTATCTGTCGTATAAGTCCAGTCTTTATCACTGAAACCGTCTGTAGCTTGCATATTCTGCCAATAACCGCCTGAGAATTTAAACGCATCTCCTGTTCCATAAACAGGATGAGTAGGAGCAATAGATAATGCACCGCCTACGGCTGCACCCGCATCGGCATAACGATTTCTACCATACATATATTTGGCGTTGATATTGAATTTCAAATGGTCGTTAAAGAATGATGGAGCAAGATTGACAGACGCGGTCAAGCGCTGGAAGTTGGAGGTTTTAATAATACCATTTTCATTAGTATAACCGACAGATACGCGATACGGAACGTTCTTAAGTCCACCGGTAATAGAGATATGATGGTCGGTGCTTACGGCAGTACGGAAAATCTGGTCTTGCCAGTCTGTATTGGCTGTATCCATTTCTGCAGGATATTTATCTCCCCATAACTGCTGGGCATAAGCACGGTATTCATTACCATCCAATACGTCATAACGCTTTTGAGTGGTAGCCAAAGAAATTGAACCATTGTAGTTTATTTTCGGCGCTTGTCCGTTCTTTCCTTTTTTGGTAGTGATGATAATGACACCGTTGGATGCACGTGAACCGTAGATAGCTGTTGCAGAAGCATCTTTTAGTACGGTGAAAGTTTCGATATCTTCAGGGTTAACCATTGACAGGCCGTTTGACATACCTTTGATTCCTTGATTATCAATAGCCAATCCATCAATAACCAATAGCGGGTCGTTGCTGGCATTCAAAGAGGAACCGCCACGGATACGAATCTGGGCACCGCTGCCGGGAGCACCGTCGTTGGAAATAACGCTTACACCGGCAACCTTACCGGACAACATGTCTTGTGCATTGGTAGTGATACCTTTGCTCAGCTGGTCCGGTTTGATGGCTGTTACAGAGCCGGTTGCATCATTCTTCTTAACGGTACCATAACCAATGACTACAACGTCCTGCAATAACTGTGTATCGTCTTTCAGAATAATGTTCAGGTTGGCAGCAGCAGGTACTTCCTGTGCTTGGTAACCGATAAATGAAATCACAATAATATCGCCTTTATTGGCGTTGAACTGGAAGTTGCCTTCGAAATCGGTAATTGTACCGTTACTACTTCCTTTTACTACAACGTTAGCACCGATAATCGGCTCGCCGGTTGTATCTTTGACAATTCCTTTAACCATCATTTGTTGGGCAAATGCGTCTAGGGACAAGAACAATCCCACTACTATCATGAGTAGGATTTTAAACATCACGTTTCTTTTCATGTCTTTAAATTTAAAGTTAAGTTATTTATTCATGTTTTTTACTTTAATAAATACCTATTGAAAACGGTTTTCTCAATAATCACAATTAATTTATAACCTCTTTATTCCTTTTACCTCTGATTTATCTTTCACCTCTTTGATACTGATTGCATAACCGCCGCCACTGGCTGCACGCAAGTTTAATTTGCTCTTGCCGGTCACAATACCTTTGCGAATGGTATATGCTTGCGGATTGTCTTTCCAGTCGGCATCTTTCGCATCGGCATAGACAGTAGCGATATATTGTTTTCCCGGTTCAAGGAAATCAAATGTCAGTTTGGAAATATGACCGTTTTCATCAGCTGTGCAGCCGATATACCAGTCATTGGTTCCCTTGGCTCTGCGGGCAATGGTGATATAATCTCCCGGTTCAGCTTCCAGATATTTGGTTTCGTCCCAATCGATTGCCACATCTTTGATAAACTGGAACGCGTCCATGAAGCGTTCGTAGTTTTCGGGAATGTCAGCAGCCATTTGCAATGGACTATACATGGTGACGTATAATGCCAACTGCCGTGCCAGTGTGGAGCGTACTTGTGAATTATTCGTCGGGTTCATCTTGTTGCAATGTGTTTCAAAGATGCCCGGAGTGTAATCCATCGGACCTCCAATCAGTCTGGTAAACGGAAGTATGGTAGTATGATTAACATTATTTCCACCAAACGATTCATATTCTGTTCCGCGAGCCGACTCGTTGCCTATCAGGTTAGGATAAGTACGGCAAATACCGGTAGGACGTACTGCTTCATGTGCATTTACCATGATTTTATAATCGGCTGCTTTCTTTACCGCATAGAGATAATGGTTGTCCATCCATTGTCCGTAATGGTGTTCTCCACGAGGGATGATGTTGCCCACATAACCACTCTTTACCGAGTTATAACCATTATCGGCCATAAATTGGTAAGCTTTGTCCATGTGTCGTTCGTAGTTACGTACAGAAGCCGAAGTTTCATGATGCATCATTAGTTTAACACCTTTACTTGCCGCATAGTTCTGAAGTTCTTTCACATTAAAGTCGGGATAAGGGGTCACAAAGTCGAAAACATAATCTTTGCTTTTGCCAAACCAGTCTTCCCAACCTTCGTTCCATCCCTCTACCAATACTTGGTCAAAACCGTGCTGAGCCGCAAAATCAATGTATCGTTTCACATTAGCTGTGTTTGCAGAATGCTTTCCGTTAGGTTTGGTTTTAGAATAATCGGTTTCTCCCAATTTCACGCTGGAAAGTTCGTCTGTGTAAGCCCAAGAGCCTTTGCCGGTAATCATATCCCACCAAACACCGATATATTTCACCGGTTTAATCCATGATGTATCTTCAATTTTGCAAGGTTCATTCAAGTTTAAAGTAATGCGTGAAGCAAGGATATTGCGTGCGTCATCACTCACGATGACGGTGCGCCACGGTGAAGAACAAGGTGTTTGCATATATCCTTTGTCACCTTGTGCGTCAGGGGTCAGCCATGATTCGAATACCATGTTCTTATCATCCAGATTCAGATGCATACAGGCATAATCGATTAATGCAGCCTCATGGAGATTGATATACAGTCCGTCATTCGTCTTCATCATCAAAGCCGTCTGAACGCCTGTAGGCGAGAACGGAGTTTGTGAAGAGTTGGGGGTAATGGCTGTCTTCATCAAACCTCTGATTTCTGACAAACGGGAAACGGTATAGTCGTATTCCTGCGTATCATAATCTCCGGGAATCCAATAGGCAGTATGGTCTCCCGCCATACCGAATTGTGAATGTTCTTCTTTGATAACAAAATAATTCAGGTTCTTCTGCTGGGGGAATTCGTAGCGGAAGCCCAGTCCGTCATTGAAAAGGCGGAAACGTATGATGATATATCTATCGTTTGCCGGTTGGTTCAGGGTTACTGCCAACTCATTGTAATGATTGCGAATTTCTTTTTCCTCTCCCCATACCGGTTGCCAAGTTTCGTCAAAAGTAGAAGTTTGGGCATCCTTCAGTTCAAATCCATTATATAGGTTTGTTTTAGAATCAAGTTTGTCGGCATCTTTACGGGCTGTCCACTCAAAGTCTGTCTTAGCATCGGCATCTTCTTTTTTCAGTTCCAGTCCCAGCTTACTGGGTTTGATGACAGGCTTTTGTTTATAAGTCAGTTCATAAATGGGGGTACCTTCTCCGTTTAGGTGGAAAATCATTTCCAGGTTGCCATCCGGTGATGTAAGTTTTTGCTGTGCATTTGCTATGAATGAAATGCAAATGAATGCAATGAGTGAAAGTTTCTTTTTAATTTTCATATAACTATGGTATTAAATTATAAGCTAACAAGTTTCCTAACTCTGTTTTGTTTCGGATATTGCAAATGTAAGAATCTTGTATATTCAAAGATTGCACAAGAATAAAAATATAAATGCATTTGTCTTGTTATAAATATTATATCTCTGATTACTATATAGTTAGTGTATTTGCAATATCTGATAAATATAAATCAAAGTGAACTGTATCAGAACTCTAAAATCAATATTCCGCGACCGGAGAGCGTTAATTCTTTTCCTAATCCAACCTTTGTGCCCGTCAATACATCCAAGGCGGATGCCTTTGGCAATATTTCTTTATAAGGAGTTAAATCAATACTCTGTTCCTTGTCGTTTCCATTCATGAATACAGTAACCGATTTGTTCCCATATTTTCTTTCGTATGCATATATTCCTTTATTGGGAGCGAAATGTTTTAGCGTTCCTTTGGCGATGGCTTCATTTCCTTTTCTCCATTGCAACAGTTTCTGCATATAGTCAAATGCTTCTCTTTGCCGGGCGGTGCGATTGGCGTTTTGGAAACAATTGCGCAGATCGCTTTGCCATCCGCCGGGATAGTCACAACGGAGAAGCCCGTCACCATTCGCTTTGTCTGCCGCCATCAATATCTCTGTCCCATAATAAATCTGAGGGATACCGCGGGTGGTAAACAAGAAAGCAAGTGCTTGTTTGTAGCGGTTCAGATTTTTGGTGTCTTCATCATTGCGATAGAAGCGTGAAGTATCGTGGTTGTCGAGGAATATCAGCAGATTCATGGGGTCGGCATAGACAAGGTCTTGTGTCAGATAATCATAAAGACGGAATAACCCTCCGCTCCAATCGGTGGTCTCTTCATCAAAAGCCCGATTCATGTGCTCCATTAAAGGGAAGTCCATCACTGTGCGAAGATTTGAGTTTCTGGGTGCGGCAAGTTTGCTGTCTTTTTGCCAGAAGGAAACGAGTACATTGCTGTTGAGCCAGGTTTCGCCCACGATGTTGAAGTCGGGATACTCCTCGTTGACGGCTTTACACCAGTGAGACATCATATCGAAGTCTGCGTAGGGATGCGTATCTTGGCGAATTCCGTTGATACCTGCATATTCAATCCACCAAATACTGCTTTGAATCAGATAGTTGGCTACGTGGCGATTGCGTTGGTTGAAGTCGGGCATTGATTCGGTGAACCAACCGTCGACTGCTAATTTACGCTCATAGTCGGCGGCATGTATATCTTGTACACTGGCGGTTTTATAAGAAGTCTGTACATAATTTCCTCTGAAATTGAACCAGTCTTTTGAAGGCATATCCTTGAACAGGTAGTTCTCGCTGCCGCAATGGTTGAATATCATGTCCATCACCACTTTCATGCCTTTGGCGTGAGCCGCATCTACCAGTTTGCGGAATTCTTCATTGTTACCGAAGCGGCGGTCTACCTGATAGTAATCGGTGATGGCATAGCCATGGTATGAACCTTCTTTCATATCATTTTCCTGGATAGGGTTGAGCCAGATGGCAGTGATACCCAAATTGTCCAAGTAATCCAAATGATTTTCGATACCTTTCAAGTCACCGCCATGGCGTGCAAACGGTTCATTACGGTCTACTTTTGATTCGAGCATTCCCGGGATAATATCGTTCGAAGGGTCACCATTGGAAAAACGGTCCGGCATAATCAGATAAAGTACATCACCGGCATTGAATCCTTTTACATCAGAAGCATCGTTTCTACGTTGTTTAATTTCGTAAGGGACAACAGTTTCTTTTTTACCTTGTTTCAAAGTTATATTGAAAGATTGGGGAGCCGCTTCCGACAAATCCATATATAAGAGAAGATAGTTCGGATTCTCTTGTTTGACTACCTCTTTCAAGAGAATGTCTTTGGCGGAAATACTCACATCACTTGACGAGATGTTCTCGCCATATAATAATACTTGTAACTCGGGATTTTTCATACCTGCCCACCAAAAGGTCGGGGCAACTTTTTTAATAATGGTTGCAGACGTGGGGTGCTGTAAGCCGAAGAGTGCGAGCAGTGTCATAAGTATAAAACTTCTTTTCATAATATATAGTATTTAATGTTATTCGGTTTGCTTGGTATTGCAAATGTAGGAGAGTAAAGAATCTCTTTTTAAGGTTGGAATAAAAATATAAATGCTCTTTTATGTTATATAATTGATTATTAGGGGGTCTGTATCCCTTGATTGGGTAGAAAATATAAATGGATATGAAAATATATTTCTTGTTTTTCTTTATTTTAATTACTTATCTTTATATATTTGTGTAATACTTAATTAATACGGAATGAGAAAAATCACATATTGTCTTATATTGTTCCTTTTTATCTACCCGTTGAGCTTGATGGCTGATAACGGATTGAATGAATCTGTACTGAAAGAGTTGGATAGGGTCATAGAGGAAAAGTATTCTTTTCATGTGCATAAAGAAAAAGAAATTGATGAAATAAAGGCTCGTCTTCACCGGTCTGGGAACAATGAAGAAAAGTATGAACTCTGCGGTTCGCTTTTTTATCTCTATCTGCATTATCAGGCCGATTCTTCTTTATATTATATAAATGAGAAAATGCGTTTGCTTCCTTTGCTTGACAAACCCGAGTTGAAGAATGAGATTATCATTAATCGTGCTGAGGTGATGGGAGTGATGGGCATGTATAATGAGGCATTGGAACAGTTGAGGCAGATTAATCCACAGGCATTGGAATTGGGACCGTTGAACTATTATTACCGTACTTTCCGGGCTTATTATGGTTGGGTGGCCGATTATACGACCAATGCGGAGGAAAAACAGAAGTATCTGGAGAAGACAGACGTTTATCGTGATTCTATTCTGGCAACAGCGCGTCAGGGAGTGGACAGAGATATCGTACTGGCGGAGAAGTACATGGTGGCAGGCAAACCGGATAGTTCACTGGTTATCCTGAATGGGCTGTTGAAGAAGAATCCTGATGAGCGGCAGAAGGCATACATCTATTATACGTTGTCCGAGGTGTATGATGTGACTGAGGATATGGATAAACAGATTTATTATTTGGCTTTGACTGCTGTGGTTGATTTGCAGTCTGCTACTAAAGAGTATGCGTCTTTGCAGAAACTGGCTCAATTAATGTATGAAAAAGGAGATATAGACCGTGCGTACAAATATCTGAATTGTTCGATGGAAGATGCTGTTTCGTGCAATGCCCGGTTGCGCTTTATTGAAGTAACTCAGTTCTTTCCTATTATTGACAAGGCTTATAAGTTGAAGGAACAGAGAGAGCGGCAGATCTCTCGTGCTTTGTTGATAAGTGTCAGCCTTTTGTCTCTTTTTCTCATTGCTGCCATTTTCTATCTGTATAGATGGATGAAAAAATTATCGGCTATGCGTAGAGATTTAAGTCAGGCTAACAAGCGATTGACTGATGTAAATGATGAATTGGAGCAGACCGGTAAGATAAAGGAAGTGTATATTGCCCGTTACCTGGACAGATGTGTGATTTATCTTGATAAGCTGGAACTCTATCGTCGTTCATTGGCAAAAATGGCGATGGCATCCCGTATAGATGATTTGTTTAAAGCCATTAAGTCTGAACAGTTTATCCGTGATGAACGGAAAGACTTTTATAATGAATTTGATAAGTCTTTCTTGGAATTATTTCCTCATTTTATTGCCTCTTTTAATAAATTATTGATAGAGGAGGGAAGAATATATCCTAAGTCGGGCGAATTGTTGACTACCGAACTTCGCATCTTCGCTTTGATTCGCCTGGGGGTGACAGACAGTAATAAGATTGCCCATTTCTTGGGTTATTCTTTGGCTACGATATACAACTATCGCAGTAAGATAAGGAATAAGGCAATAGGAGATAAAGAACAATTCGAGCACGATGTGATGAATTTATAATGCGGACTGACGCATCACTCTATACGTACGTATGTGTGGACCTTTGCTTCCGTATGTATGGGCTTACACGTTAGTATGCATGAGGCGATGCGTACTAACGTGTTTTATAATGTCCTTGTCGGTTACTGTTTCTCTTTAATAATGCCTACACACCCTGCACCGATAATGAGGAATATACCTGCCAATACCAGCATGTTGACTTCCGGGGCAACGTTGCCTGCCGTGGTAAACATTTTCAATATCATTCCTCCCAATGAAGCGGCTACGATTTGCGGGATGCAGATGGTTCCGTTAAAGAGCCCCAAATAAGTACCCATGTGCCCTCCTGTCAACGCATTGGTCAGGATGGTGAAAGGCAAAGCCAACATTGCCGCCCATGCACAGCCAATCAGGGCAAAGGATGCAAATAATGCATATTGATTGTGGATGAATAAAACAGAGATGAAACCAATGCCTCCCAGCACCAAGCTGAGTACATAGGCAAACTTTTTGTTTTTAATCACCGGAATCACCGCCGCCCAAATAACTGAGCCGATTGCCTGTACCGCAAACAGAATACCCACCCAGTCGGCAGCATTCTGATATTGTATGGATTGAGTATCGAGGACTACTTTCGCTGTACCTTCTGCCATTGTTTCCACCGTAGGAGTGTCAAAGACATTCAATGCCACAGTTCCATTGGTGTAAGTCCACATAAACATAAAGGCTGCCCAACAGAAGAATTGCACCAAGCCTACCGTCCAAAAAGCTTTCGGTGCTTTGAGCAACAGCTTGAACATATTTGTTCTTTCCTTCTTCTCTTCATTGGTAATGCCGTGATATTCTGCATATTCTTCCGGTGGGAATTCCTTCACTTTGGCCGATGTATAAAGGACGCAAAGTATCAGGATGAATGCTCCGATATAGAAAGAATAGATGACAGAATCAGGCACGACTCCCTTGGGGGCGATATTGCTGATACCGATTGCCGCGAAGATAAACGGAAACAGATATCCTGCCAAACTTCCTGCATTACAAAGGAAACTTTGAATGGAATAGGCAAGTCCTTTCTGCTTCTCGTTGACCATATCGCCTACCATCATTTTAAAAGGTTGCATAGCCATATTGATGGAAGTATCGAGAAACATCAAAGATACCAGGCCAAAAATCATGGCGGCACTGACACTCATTCCGAAGCTTCCCGCATTCGGCAACAGGCACATGACACACACCGCAACGAGTGCCCCCACAAACAGGTAAGGAATACGTCGTCCGAAACGTGTCCAGGTGCGGTCGCTCAAAGCACCGATGATAGGTTGTACGATGATTCCTGCCAATGGTGGAAGAATCCAAAAGTAACTTAAGTCGTGAGGGTCTGCCCCCAGTGTGGAGAAGATGCGGCTTATATTAGCACTTTGCAAAGCGTAGGCTATTTGTACGCCAAAGAATCCGAAACTAATGTTCCATAGTTTCCAAAATCCTAAATCCGGTATTTTCTTCATGATATTGATATGAGTTAGAATCTGCCTGCGGCGTCAATCATTTCTTTCATCTTTTCATTAAACTTGTTACTCTTCATCAACTCTTCCAGAGTGAGATGCATTCTGTATCTCCAATAATGGCGCGGGTTGGCCGGTACATTAATCCGTTCGGCGTCTACATTCGGGTAACGGATTTCCTCGTCCATCGATAACCAGTCTTGGAATGACAGGATACAGAGCAAAGACGGACATTCCAAATGGTTGCGCACAATCTCTTCGCAAACCCATCCCGGTGCGGCTGTGGGCACTTCGCCCCAGTGTCCCAGCACTTGGTTGTAATAGCGGCAAGTCTGTTCGTAATCTTCTTCCCACCAGCCGCGCAATGTAGCCATGTCATGGGTAGAAATGGTGCAAACCGAACGATAAGGATACTCCCATACATGACCGAATTCGTGTTGGGGATTTTTAGGCATACGCTGAATTTCAAGGCTGAGTATCTGCAACTGTTCCATTACCCAAGGTACACAGTCGGGCACCATACCCAAGTCTTCACCACATACCAGCATCGATGTAGATTGTGTCAGGATAGGTAGTTTCTTCATCGCTTCCTGATACCAGAACTGGTTATGACGTTGATAATAATAGTGGTTATAAAGGCGGTTAAACACTTCCTTCTCTTCCGGGCTCAACACTTCAAAGATGAAATCGTTCTGCACGGCGATGCGTGGATGGTACATGGAAGGGTGTTTACGGTCAGGTACGAAAAGTACATTGCTGATTAGTGTATACAGCCCTTCGCATATATTTCTGCTTTCTTCGTCTTTCCGTTCGGCAAAGTAGGCTTCTACTTTACGCTGTGTATCAAATTCAGAACGCATTTCATAAATATCATCGTGGCAGTGTTGCACAAATGTCTCTTTCACCCTATCGGCTTTCTCACCAAAAATGCGGTTCAGGATGTTTTCATTGATGAACGGTTTTGTCATGAAATCTTTTTGGAATGTCAGCCCATAGCTTTGTATTTCGTCTACGCTCATTGGCAGAGCAGGTACAAACTGTCCCAGTAAGCCATGAACCGAATGGGAGGGAATCTCCCAAATGCGGAAGAAGCCCAAGATGTGGTCGATGCGGTAGGCGGTAAAGTATTCTGCCATTTTGCGGAAACGCTTCTGCCACCATTGGTAATCATCCTTTTCCATTACATCCCAATTGTATGTGGGGAACCCCCAGTTCTGTCCGTTAGTGGAGAATGCATCGGGCGGTGCACCGGCTTGTCCGTTCATATTGAAATAATAAGGCTCAATCCAGGCTTCCACACTATTGCGGCTGATTCCGATGGGGATATCTCCTTTAAAGATAATGCCCTTTTCGCGTGCATAATTGCCGGCATCCAATAATTGGATGTGTAGGTTGTATTGTATATAATAATAGAAAGCAATTTCTTCGTAACAGTCGCTTTCGGGTATGCACATGGCGGCTATTTCATCTGCATGATATTCATTATGCTCGGGCCATTGGCTGAAATTGGGAGTACCATATTGATCTCTTAAATAAGAGAAAGCAGCGTAGGGGAGTAGCCAATGTTCATTTTCTTTGAAGAACTTTTTGAACTCGGCAGAAGCCAGCACTTTTTTCCCCGTTTGTTGGTACATTGATTTCAGATAGGCTCGTTTGGTGTTGTTCACCGCTTCATAGTCGATTTGGGGAAGGGCATTCAGCTCTTTTCGTTTTTCTTCATAGAAAGCCAAGGCTTCTTTATCTTTCAACTTGCCCAGCTGACGCAGGTCGATGTACATGGGATGGAATGCATAAATTGAAATGCTGTTGTAGGGATAAGAGTCCATCCATGTATTGGTAATGGTGGTGTCATTGATGGGAAGAATCTGTATGGCTTGCTGGTGGGTGCTCACTGCCCAGTCTATCAGCTTCTTCAAATCACCGAAGTCGCCTACGCCAAAACTTCCTTCGCTGCGTAACGAGAAGACCGGAATGGCAGTACCTGCTACCTTGCGTGCAGAAGAAGTGAAACGGACTTCGGATTCGGGAGTGAGGTAGATTTCTCCTTTTTTCATTCCATCGATGCAGAGCAGGCGGTTATTGTGGGCCTCCCACTCTTCCACTTCTTTTGTATCGGCATTGCAGGCTACAAATTTGTATTCCAGTGGGAATTCCAGACTGGCGGCATTCAGTGTCACCGTCCATTCATTAGCTTGGATTTCTTCCATCAATACAGTTTGTTTGCAGTCCCAGTTGCCCAATGCGGCACCGCGTCCGCAAATTCCCAGCTGTTGGTGTTTGTGATGCAAGCAGGGACAGAGTGCGCGGAACGTAATACTGCAATCGGCAGGAGCCATTGTCTTTATACTGTTGGCAGATTGGTAGTCACCGCTGAATGCAGAACTATATAAATAGGATTCTTGTGGAAGGTCTTTCCAAAAGTCATCTAAGATATAATGACAGTTTCTTTTTTTTCCGGGACAGAAAATGTGGGGCATCGTTCCACTTTCCCGCCGGATACATTGTCCGTCGCGATAAACTCCATAACGGTAGGAGATAGGGATGCCTGCGGGGGCGTCTGTCATTTCGGCACTGCCTTCCCAGCGGATTCCGTCTCCGGTGCTGAGCATGATTGGTTGGTTATCGTTGCCGCATAAGGTTGCGCCGAGCATTTCTCCCCAGGCGGTGCGGTATTCGATTCGGAATGTGAGTTTCATGTTATTATCTTATTAATGGTTTATATTCCAAATAGTTTAATGTTCCAAAATTAAGACTTTCCTGCATATAATCTTCATCAAGTGATTGAAATTATAAGAAAAAGAATGTTTGTCCGAAGTTCCCTTTTTGTTTGCATTCGTCTGTTTTCGGTTCAGTAGATTTTTCGTGGGGATAATTTTTTATCTTCGTGAAGTATTGCTTACTTTGCATTATGAAAAACGATTATTTGAACA
>CDYZ01005344.1_pt1 | contig 16877 bp, 14 predicted proteins | sample 554921 | NCBI WGS metagenome assembly CDYZ01 (sample SAMEA3182058, study PRJEB8094) | gut metagenome | biome: human; feature: gut; material: Stool; isolation source: human stools | place: Canada | collected 2012-11-26 | reverse complement strand
GATATGAAATACGGAACATTTTAGATGCTGATAAACATATAGAGCGAATTAGAATTACCCCCAAGTGGCAGAGTTAAGTACTTTATTATGAGTGACTTATAAATCCTAACTCATGGAAGTAGAATCAACCATAGGCAGTAATACGTAAATTAGAGAGGGACCTATTATTGTGTATTTATACTATGATAAGAAATCCCTATTTATGGAGCGTTTTTTCGGCTTATTCTTTCACTTAAGAGCTCAAAACTGCGGATTTTTTCACTAAAACCCCTTATTTTTAAGCTCAAATATATAGGTTTTCAGGAGCGAAATCGTGATGTATAGTAAAATTGTCGAACAAAAATAAATATATTGAAGAAAAAGAAGTAGAAAATATCACATAATATGATATAGGCGCTCCAACTACACTTCTCAATATTCGGACCCCAGCAACTCCAGAAGATAATCAGCAAGGTACCAAGAATATTGGTACTTCAAGGATACCTTCGCCTTTCTTTTTAATAATTAAAAACTTAAAAAATGCAAAACACAAAAGAAGAAAATGAAGAAAGCTTCAATCTTCTGCTGAAAATTAACTCTGCAGAAGATCTTCTATTAACAGATGAGGATACTGGCGAACAAGTCTATGCCCCCATTAATGTGAATGATGTTGTCATTTATAAGAGAGAGACGGATCATTTATTTAATGAGATTAATCATGCTATCAGTGAAATCAAATATTATTCTGAAAAGCACATTCACATTGATTACCTCTTTTGTATATATCAGACTTTGTCTATAGAAATGGCTGATTACCTGAATTTAGTGCATACGCTCCACAAGAAAATGTATATCTCTATCTATAAAAATTATAGTGAGGATATTTTATTCATTTATAGAGAGAAATTAGAATGTGTATTGGGTAAATTTGAGTATCTTGTCTGCCAGCCTATAGATACGGATCCAACCTATTTCTATCAATTCCCAAATGAGAGCGATCTCAGAGTTCTGGCAGGGAATAATGCTAAGGTTATTACCTATGATATTATACAGCCTTGTCCGAAAGAAATGGTATCATCTGGATTAAAGCTATCATTGGATAATGTGCTTACCTACATCGACCAGATAAAACATACCATATCAGCTTTATCACATTTGGAGGATTTTCGCTCGGAACATGAAAAGGCAATTATCTACCATTATATCAAGAAGCAATATGATGATAATAATCTCCCCCAACATATAGAAAGAGTTGTTAAGAGAAGAAATAAATACTTTGATGTGAGAAGATTAGATGCTAATAAGGTTAGTCTTAGCTCCAAAATGGATGAGACGGTAGATAAATACAACCAAAATCCTCTTTGCCTCATGTGGTATGAAAATTATTTCATTGATGACTCTCCTGAAGAACTGCTTGCGAGCGGGCTTTGTCAGAAACAGGCTTTACCTGATGATTTTAACAAACTATTTATGTTTCAGGGAGAATTTGAGAATCTTAGAAACGCGATTGCTAAAGCAGATGAATTTGAGAAACTTGGTGATTCGTTCTTTGTGAACTGGGTGGATCCTGTGAAGTTGGAGAATAAATTGAAGTTCTGGATTAAGGGCAATATTGATACGCAACAGAAATGGTATATAGTATGGTGTATGATGCGATATACTTTCCACATCATCCGTGATGATCAGGACAAAAATGCCTTTGCCGCCCGCATGAACTTGATGTTTCCTGATGCAGAAAAGAAATGTGTGGTGGAGTCGTTCCGCAAGCAGGAAACGCAGAAGAACCACAACCGCCATTTTTCGGAGTGGCTTGAAGGCTCCGATCCCGATTATCATACCGCCCAAGATCTGTATTATAAGCTGGCGAAGATGGAGGATTATAAGAGAAGTATTGGTGTTGATATTGGAAAGTAGAGAGGAAGATTTAGAGATAATTATCGTCCCTGGGTATAAAACAAGGATAATGCTGGTAATATTCTACGGCGTTTTTGAAAATATTCCGTAGAATATTGCCGCTTTTCAAAAAAATATTGTATTTTTGCAGCGAAAATGATATTAATATAAATGTGATATGGACAATATAGTTTGTAAAGTGGAAGCACTAGGAGGCACAATCTCTACTACTGATATTCCTCATATGGCAGAGTATAAGCGATTGTTGAGAGCTAAGGAACGTGGCGACTTGATCAAGTTACGCCAGGGCATTTATGCTGTTCCAGAAGCCCTGCTTAATACAATGATAGATGTGGAGCGGATTGTCCCTAAAGGTATTGTGTGTCTATACAATGCCTGGGCTTATCATCAGCTTTCGACAACTGTTCCACCAGCTTTTTGTATTGCCATCGCCAATAAAAGGAAAGTAGAGATTCCTGAAACGCTTCCGATAGAATTGTATTATTGGAAGAAGGAGAATCTGGAGTTTGGCATTATGGAAGCAGAAATATCCGGTTTTCATGTTCGCATTACCGACTTGGAGCGAAGTGTTTGTGATGCAGTGAAATACAGAAACAAATTGGGGCTGGATGTTTGTGCGGAAGTGATTCGTTCTTATTTGAGAAAGTCCAATCGCAATCTCAGTCGTTTGCAGGATTACGCCAAACGCCTCAGGGTATTCAATACATTGAAAAATTATCTTGAAATAGCAATAGAATAAAATGGGAAAGAAAAACTACGGTAAGTCTGTTAAGACCCGCTTGCTCAATCTGATGAATGAGACAGGCTATAAATATATGTATCTCTTGGCAAGATATTTCAACGAGAGGTTGCTTTACAGAGTATCTGTAAGCCAATATAAGGACAATTTTTTGCTGAAAGGTGGCTCTTTGCTTTATGCTATGAACGGACTTGAGGCACGTCCTACTGTAGATGTTGATTTCATGGCAGATAGAATTAGCCGTGATAGGTATTTCCTTGCGCACGTGTTCCAGGAAATTTTGGGCATTGTATGCGATGAGGATGGAGTATCGTTTGATGTTAACAGCATTAAGTTGGAGCCTATAACTGTTGAAAAGAAGTATCCTGGCACAAGATTTTACTTTACGGCCCACATGGATACTATCGCTTACAACATGTCTGTTGACATTGGCTTTGGTGATGTTGTAACTCCATATTCAACAACTATTGACTTCCCATTGCTTTTGCCTGACATTCCATCTGTGAACATACAGGCATATTCCTTGGAGACTGTTGTTGCCGAGAAATTCCATACGATGATAGACCGAGATGTGCTCAACAGTCGCATGAAAGATTTCTTCGACTGTTACCAACTCCTGACAAAGAGAGACTTGTCTGATGACACATTATATGATGCTATTAAGGCGACTTTCGATAATAGAGGGCTTACATACAATCCCGAATTGCAGTTGTTTACAGAAAGTTTTGCGACAGACGCAGCACGTATAGTTCGCTGGAAAGCATTTCTGAAAAAGATTCAATGGAAAGAAACTCTTGATTTCAAGACTGTTATGGAAGTAATAAAGGAAAGGTTGCAGCCTATGGCTGAAAGATATTGGGAAAAGTAGTGCGTTGTAGAGTCGTCTCGCAAGCAGGAAACGCAGCTGATGACTAGCCCCAACACGCCCTGAAAGGGCAGAAGCACCTAGCCCAGGGCAATCGCCCTGGGTTATTACGGACGCAACCCTGACGCCCTGAAAGAGCAAAAGCTTTAAAATACCTTGTAATTTTTCATATTTTCTTTGTTGTTTTTCAATTTAATGTGTATCTTTGCAATTTTCGAATGAAAATACGACTAAAAACAATTAATAAAAGAACATAGTATGCAGTATCCAACAATATTAGAATATGTAAAGGCCATTAAAAATGCTGGTAATAATCTTGACAAGTTGGCTCACCTGACTCCCGTATTAGATAATCACGGAGAGCCATATCACATTAGTGGTGCTTTTGCCGTGGTGTTTAAGATGCAGGACAAGAGTACTGGGAAATATTATGCCCTCAAATGTTTTACAGAAGAACAGGAAGGACGTACCGATGCGTATCGTCAGATTGCTGAAGAACTGGATATGGTTGAGTATCCATATATTATTTTTGTAAAGTATATAGAGAAGGAGATCTGTGTTGACTGTCAATGTGAGGAGGATGAATTTCCGGTATTGTTAATGGATTGGGTAGATGGAGATACGCTGGAAGCTTACATAGCTGCTAACTATCACAATCAATCTTCTATGTCGTTGCTTTGCTATCGTTTTGGCAAGATGGCGGCTTGGCTCCGTACTCAATCTTTTGCTCATGGTGATTTAAAGTCTGACAATATCATAGTCCGTCCAGATGGCTCTCTTGCTTTAGTGGATTATGATGGTATGTTTGTGCCTTCTATGAAAGGTAGAAAATCTCCTACAAAAGGAACAAAAAATTTCTCTCATCCCTTGCGTACAGTAGATGACTTTGATGAAACAATAGATGATTTTTCTTTAGCAAGCATAGCTTTGTCATTGAAAGCTATTTCCTTGAATTCCACGTTGCTAGATTTATATGGTAAATCTGACCGACTTCTCTTTTCAGAGGAAGATTATCGTAATCCTTCAAAGAGCAAAGTTATATCTGCTTTACAGGAATTGATGTGCAATAAGGATCTTTGTACTCTTTATTCTCTTTTTATGCTCGCACTAGCAAGAAAGAAACTTTCGTTATGCTCTTATAGGTTATTTGTGGGTGAAAAACCAATTCAGCCTCAATCTATAGAAGACTTATCAACCAAAGTAACAGAGGAAGAGTTGAAAGATGCTTATATTGATGACAGGGGAGTAAAATATAGTAAAGATGGAAGAAAATTGCTAAAGGCACCAACTACACTTAGTGGCACTTATTCAATAAAAGAGACAACAGAGATAATATGTGATAGGGCATTTTTTGATTGCATAAATTTAACAAGTATTAGTGTCCCTAATAGCGTGAAGGATATTGGGGAATGGGCTTTTTGCCGGATGTAGTTTGCTGTCCAGCATAGATATCCCAAATAGCGTGATCAGTATAGGAAATAATGCATTTGCCGGATGTCTCTCGTTGAAATATATATCCATTCCTGAAAGTGTAATTTGCTTAAATGGAAATCCGTTTGGTGATTGTGTTGGTGAGATAGAATGTTTGTCTGCCAATTTTATATATGAAGATGATGTATTATTTAATAAGGATAAAAGTGAAATCATCTCTTTTAGAAATCAAGAAATAGAATCATATATTATCCCCGATAGTGTTACGAGTATTGGGGATGGGGCTTTTTGGTGTTGCTCTTCTTTGAGTAGCCTCTTTATTCCTAATAGTGTTACTAGTATTGGGGATGGTGCATTTGAGGGCTGTTCTTCTTTGAGTAGCCTTGTTATTCCTGATTGTGTAGTAAATATTAAGGGTAATCCTTTTTGCTATTGGAAGGGTAAACTTGAATGCTTATCAGCTAGTTTTATATACGAGGATAATGTTTTATTCAATATGGATAAAAGTAAACTCATCTCGTATAGAAATCAAGAAGCAAAGTCGTTTATCATCCCAAATGGAGTGATGAGTATTGAAAAGTATGCTTTTAGTGGTTGCAGCTCTTTGATTAGCATTTCTGTTCCCAAGAGTGTAACTAGTATTGGGGATGGTGCATTTGATGGTTGTTCTTCTTTGAGTAGTATTGCTATTTCTGATAGTATAACAAGCATTAGTGCTTGGACTTTTGATGGTTGTAAATCTTTGCGTAGCCTTATCATTCCTGATAGTGTAACTAGTATTGGGAATGAAGCATTTCGTGGTTGCTCTTCTTTGTGTAGCCTTGTTATTCCTGATAGTGTAACTAGTATTGGGGATGGTGCATTTGATGGTTGCTCTTCTTTGCGTAGTCTTGTTATTCCTGATAGTGTTACTAGTATTAGGGATGGTGCATTTGATGGTTGCTCTTCTTTGCGTAGTCTCGTAATTCCTGATAGCGTTACTAGTATTGGGGATGGTGCATTTAGCAGTTGCTCTTCTTTGCGTAGTCTCGTAATTCCTGATAGTGTTACTAGTATCGGGGATGGTGTATTTAGTAGTTGCTCTTCTTTGCGTAGTCTCGTAATTCCTGATAGTGTAGTAAATATTAAGGGTAATCCTTTTTGCTATTGGAAGGGTAAACTAGAATGCTTGTCAGCTAGTTTTATATATGAGGACAATGTTTTATTCAATATGGATAAAAGTAAACTCATCTCGTTTAGAAATCAAGAAGCAAAGTCTTTTATCATCCCAGATGGAGTGAAGAGTATTGGAAAATGTGCTTTTGGTTATTGTTACTCTTTGGTTAACATTTCTATTCCCAATAGTGTAACGAGTATTGGGGAGGAATCATTTATAGATTGCTCTTCTTTGAGTAATCTTGTTATTCCAAATAGTGTAACTAGTATTGGGGATGGTGCATTTTGGGGATGCTCTTCTTTGCGTAGCCTTGTTATCCCTAATAGTATAACTAGCATTGGTGCTTGGGTTTTTAGTGGGTGTAAATCATTGAGTAACATCACTATTCCTGATAGTTTAACTAGTATTGGTGCTTGGGCATTTGATGGTTGCTCTTCTTTGCGTAGCCTTGTTATCCCTAATAGTGTAACTAGCATTGATGCTTGGGTATTTAGTGGGTGTAAATCATTGAGTAACATCACTATTTCTGATAGTTTAACTAGTATTGGCGCTTGGGCATTTGAAGGTTGCTCTTCTTTGCGTAGCCTTGTTATCCCTAATAGTGTAACTAGCATTGGGGATAGTGCATTTGAAGATTGCACTTCTTTGAGTAGTCTTGTAATTCCTGATGGTGTTACTAGTATTAGGGATTATGCATTTGAAGGTTGCACATCTTTGACTAGCCTTGCTATTCCTGATAGTATAACTTGTATTGGGTTTGATGCATTTAAAGGTTGCTCTTCTTTGCGTGATCTTGTTATTCCAAATAGTGTGAATGATATTGAAGATAGTGCATTTGAAGGGTGCAATTTCCCAGATAATCTAAAACAGGAATTAAGTTCCCGTTTTGGAGATAAAATATTTGAGTAACTTTGGTTGCTTTTGTTAAAAGCATCTTCTTCATGGATGGTGAAGGAGGTGCTTTTTTATTTTTATTAGTTACTTTTTCCCAAGAATTCCCACGATTTTTCCCAACGTTGGGAAAAATGAGGGATTTTTTGGGGGAAAGAGGGATGATATTCCCTTTTTCTTTACATTTCAACCCTCTTTTTCTTCTTCTTTTAATTTTTTCCCAAGAAATGCCCGATTTTTCCCAAAATTGTGGGTTTTTCGGGGAAGTTGTGGGAAAAGCATTGTTTTGCCTTGTTTTCCGCAGTACTTTTGCAGCGTCGAAGAAACAAGACAACGCTGAAATGGTTTGGTGATCTTGAAACAACTTCCGACTACTTTATAATATGAATACTCAAATCATGAGAGTGGTACAGCAGGGCGAGCCCTTCGCTGTGCAGAGTCAGAAAAGTGAGAACGGACAGATGATGAAATGCAACATCGTTCTCCAAGAGATGGGCGGCAAGTATGAGAACCAGTACGCTGCGGCAATGTTGGGGAATGCGGCTCAGTGCAAATTCTATCCTGGCGATTTGGTGGCTGTTACGCTCCGCTTTACTACCCATGAGCACAATGGTCAGGTTTATCAGGATATTCTGGTTACGGACATTGAAAAGGCGTTTTTAAAGGTAAAAGGGTAAAAAGGTAAAAAGAGCTTCGCAGGGAGAAAGGCTGCGAGGGTTCTGGAACAAGTTATTAATCTGAGTTGGGACGGACGGAGGATTTTCTTAAGTAAAGCGCGCAACATTCCTGATGTTTCTCCTCGTAAATTTCAATTCAGATATGAAGAAAGATAATTCTAAAAACTGCAACCAGCAGAATAATGGTTGCGAGCAGGTGCAACAGAATAATGGTTGCAATCATGTGCAGTTGGGCGGTGTGGCTTTCTATGACGAGAGAAAGTGTTTTCTCTTTACTCCTGACCAGCAGGGCATGAGAGACCAAGTGCCAGGGTTCCGTTCGCAGGGCGTTGCCCAGCAGTTGAGCGACGGCACATTCGATTTCGTTGCGAAAGCGAAGCCGCGTTCTCAGTCTAAACTCATCAAGAAGTTGGCTCACGGACGTGTGAGCAAGACGAAGGATAATGCCGTGCAGCTTACCCTCAAGGTGTATAGTGACGAGGGGGTCAATATCGGCAAGGCGCTCGTAAAGGAAGCAAGAGAGGCTGCCAATGCCGTAGTAGAGCTACAGCTGAAGCAGTAAGTTTGTTTATGCGATAAATATTTTTAAACATTGTAGAAACTAAATAAACAGTGTAGAACTAAAACATGAAGAACGAAACAGAATGAGCTGTTATTTAATTAAGGTGGAGAACGGGCACAAGGTTGCCCGTCCCATCACCTCGGAAGAGGAATACAAGCAGCTGCGTGGAAGCAAAGAGCAGAAGGCGAATTTGCGTCAGGCTCGTGCCGGAAGCGATGCTGCGAAACGCAGACTGGTGCAGTTTAATTACTCCGGGCATTATCCCAATGGTGTGGTGAAAGGCATGAAATTGCCAAGCCAGGCTTTCGGATTTGATATGGATGAGCCGGAGGCTTTTGCCCAAGCTGCCAAACTGCTGCTGAAGGAGCCGGGCAAATACGGACTTCTGATGTTGGAGAGGAGCGCAAGACAGGGCGGTCATGCGGTATTTGAGCGTGATAAGGGCAAGACCATCTTGGAGAACCAAGTGAGGATTGCTACAATGCTGGAGTGTGAAATGGATACCTCGGCTCACGACATCAACCGGGTTTACTTCACCACCACTTCGGATGATGAAGACTTGCTTTTCCTTTCGCCGCATCTCTTTCAGGATGCTTATGACGAGGCCGCCGTGGCAGCTGAAGCAAAGGTTTTGGAGGAACGAGAGAAGTATGGGCAGGAGGAACTGCCAGAAGGTGCTCATAAAGCCAACAAGCATTATAAACCTTGGGAAAATCCGATACAGAACGCCTCTGCTACGACTTTTGCCGGAAACGCTTCGGCTGCTGGCAAAAAGGAAAAGGTAGCTACTTCAGCAGTTGCAGCTGCAAAGAGTGGAACATCAAATTCATCTGCTGGAACTCTCAAAGTTTCAGCCCCATCTGATCTCAAATATCTTGGCATTCCTTATTCCGACATCATCGCCAAATGGTGGCAGATGTATAATGACGGTCAGGAACCCGTGAAATCCAATCGTAACACATTGACTTTTGAGCTTGCTGTTAATCTCCGTCATATCTGCGGTTTCGACCGCAATCTGATGGCTCAGGTGATTCCCTGCTACGATGGTTTCCCTGATCAGGAGAAGATGGCTTGCATCAACTCGGCACTCAGTGAGAAAATCACGCAAATGCCGAAACGCCTGAAAGACGTATTGGCTGCCATCCGACAGGAGAAGTTGAAAAAGGCTGCGTCTGGAGGAACGGATGAAGACGATGAAGCTTTCATCAATGCACTTGATGAAATCAATGCGCAGGATGACCAGTTTTACTATAATGCTCTGCCTAAGTTGCCGCTGGGTGTCAAGGAATCTGTAGATGCAGTTGGTCCATTCTTGGCTATGCCTGTTATCTCTGCCATCTGCCCAATCATCGGTGCGTTGGCTACTGGAGTGAAAGTGTCTGTGCATAGTAAAATGAACTCTCTCAACCTCATTTCCTACATTGCTGGTGATTTTGCCTCTGGCAAGGGTAGTATCGACCCTGTGGTGGATTCCTGGCTGAAAGAAGTGAAGGACATGGATAAAATGTATCAGCAGAAAGAGGATGAATGGAGAGCCAAGAAGCGGGCTGCAAAGAACAAGAAGGAGCAGCCAGAAGAGCCGAAACTCCCTGTAAGATGTCTGACGCTGAACAATACTGTGGCCAATCTCGCAGAACGTCTGGCTAACACCGAGGGCAAGCACGCCTTCTCGTTTACCCCTGAGGCCGATACCGTGGCACAGAAATGGAAATCTGCTATGAGCGATTTCTCCGTGATGCTCCGACAGGCTTACGACGGAACGAGCTATGAACGAGAGGCAAGAAGTGCGGATGCGGTGAATGTTCACATCGAACATCTGTTGTGGAACGTAGTGATGTGCGGAACGCCTGATGCACTTTACCGAGTGGTCAGCAATTACACGGATGGTTTCCAAAGTCGTATTGTCGTGGCTCGTACTCCTGATAATACTTTCACTCCACTTACCGACAATCTTCATGTGCTGACTGAGCGTCAGAAAGAGCGCATCCAGATGGTAGCCCATCTTCTGCCTCTGATGAGTGGAGAGGTGGAACTGCCTAAACTGGAACAGAAAGGCCGTGATTGGCTGGAGCAGATACGAATGGAGACCATGAAGAATGACGATATGGTGAAAGCCCGTCAGCGATTCCGTATCTGTCCTACCACCATGAGAATGATGACTTGCATCATGCTCTGCAAAGTGGCAGAGCAGCTGATTCAGAAGCATGGACTGAACGGAGCAGAGAAGCGGTTGAAGGAAGATCCGCAGTTATGGCGAGACATGATCGTCAAGACGCAGACCCCTACCATGCTTACTGTGTTCGACACCTTAGCCGATTATCAGTTGGATAATGCGCTCTATTACTTCCGTCAGCGCATAGAGGAAGCATTCACTTCCAAAACATATCGCAGTCGTTCTGTTATTTCCGAACGTTCCCATCGTGGCAAGAATGATTCTATCTTTGAACGCTTGGATACTAACTTCACATTTGAGCAGGCTCTACAACAGAGCATTGCCATGAAGGGAGCCAGCGTAACGAATGAGACGGCAAGACAAATGCTGAAGAACTGGCGAAAGCAGGGATTGATAGTTATACTGAAAGACAAGCATTACCAAAAAATAACTGCTACAATATAAAAGTGGTCATTAAGGTCATGGTAATTTCTGGTCAAAATTATTCGGGGGATTTATTTCCCCCGAATATCACTTTCAAAATTTTAAAATCATGGAAATAAATATATATCGTCAAATTGGTACTCCCTGGGGCTTAATGGGCACTATACTCGTAGAAGGGATACTTGTGTATAGAACATTAGAGCATCCTACTCGCCATTTGCCTGCCGGTGAATACAAGGTTGAAATCATGTTTAACAAAAATTACAGGAAGAAATGGATGGAATCTCCGATTGATAAGGAGCTTATCAATGTTCCTGTGATTAGAAAGATAGACGCCCGCCCCATAAAGACTGCATCTCGCATCCCGTTCTTCATGCCTGGCAATGGGGCTTTCACGCTGAAACATGGTAGTATCATCATCGGGAAGGCTGGTCCAGCAGGTCTGTTGCTTCATACATTAGATTGCTACCTTGATCTCTATAAGGTATTGGAAGGAGCTATAGGGAAAGGTGAAGAGATCAGGCTGATTATTCAGGACATTGAGCAGAATGAAATCCCTCTGAGTTCTGTATATCTTTTCTAAAATTTAATTCATAACAATATGCGTATTATCAAGGAAATCATCATTCATTGTAGTGCTACCAAAGAAGATAAGGACTACACAGTTGCCGACATCGACCGCTGGCACAGAGCGCGCGGTTTCAGAAAGATCGGTTATCATTTTGTTATCTACCGCAACGGCGACATTCACGTAGGCCGTTCATTGTCAGAAATCGGTGCTCATTGCAAGGGGCACAATGCTATCAGCATCGGCATCTGCTACATCGGCGGTTTATCCAAGGATGGTAAACCGAAAGACACCCGTACCATTGAACAGAAGGCTGCCCTGCTGGATCTCCTCACTCAACTGAAGGAGGAATTCCCTCACGCCACCATCCACGGCCATAACGAGTTTTCCGCCAAAGCCTGTCCTTGCTTCGACGTGAAGAAGGATTTAGCTCCCTATTTTACCGTCTCATTTTCTTTCTGAGCCATTGACTGAATGCCTCGTAAGCACTGATTTCCTCCTGGTGCTGTGGCTCAGCGAAGGTAAGTTGGTCACCGGATGAATCGCCATACTGGTCTGGGAAGATAATTATCAGATTGGTGCCCGAGAAGAAGCGGGTGATCTCCTCTGGCAGACGTTCCAGGGCTGTCTTGTAGGATACTGTTCCCTTGCGGGCAGTAATCACTACCAACATGTGGTCGTTGGAAATCTGGGCTGCCAACTGTGGCATTTCGTTCCAATGGTTCATCAAGGCATAGTCGGCACGCACTTCATGATGGCGGTTCTGTATATACTCATTGATGAGCGCCAAGGTTTCGGTGCGACCATGAAACTGGATACGACAGTCGAGATTTCCTGCCATTCGGCTGAGGCGTTCAAGCCAGCGGTAAAAGCCTGGTTCAAACTCTGCTCGTGATGGCACGGCTACCTGGATTCTGCGTATTGTATTCAATGGTTGTATGACGCGAGCCATGATGATCTGTCGGCTCAAACCATTGAAAAGGCTCTGATGGAATTCGCCCCAGAATTTCGGAGAACGCTCCGGATGCATGTGCATGCCGATGATAATCTCTGAGCATTGGAACTCGTTGAAAGCATGTTTGATGCCATTGGCGATGTTGGCCGCAATACGAACCTGCGTCTGGGTCATCACATCGGTAGCCGCTGCTAATTGGCTGCAATGGTCGAGCAGTTGTCTGCCCTGTTCCTGATTGTATCGCATGTCCTTATCATCGTAAACCACGTTCAGACAAACCAGTCCCCGGTTCAGTTTCTGATTTCTCACTAAGAGTGCCAAATCCATCAGGCTGTCGGCATATTCTGGGTATCTCACAGGGATGAGAATCTTCTCGTCATTGCCCTTCTTCTCGTCTTCAGCTTCCGGCAATTCCTTGTCTCGGAGGATAATCTTCTGGGACGACCAGTCGGTGAGGAGCGAGGAGATGATGCAGGTAAAGAGGATCATGATGACCACGCCATTGAGCATGTCATCATTCACCAGATAAGTGTTGGGACCGATGAGGATATTCATTCCGACCATGACCATGGCGATACTGCCGGCAGCGTGGGCTGAGGTGAGTCCAAACATCATGTGACCTGAGGAAAGCGGAAGGCGGAAACCGAGGCATGCTGCATAGGCTGCGATGGCTTTGCCTAACGTTCCGAAAAAGACGATGCAGAAGATTACCCAGAGGATATGACCGCCCTGGAAGAGCAGGTTGACATTGATGAGCATGCCTACTCCTATCAGGAAATAAGGGATGAAAAGGGCATTGCCGATGAACTCCAAGCGGTTCATGAGCGGAGATATGTGGGGAATGTATCTGTTGAGGATGAGGCCGGCAAAGAATGCTCCGAACACGCCCTCGATGCCTACTATCTGGGATAAGGCTGCACTCATGAAAAGCATCGCCATGACGAAGATGAACTGCATGACGGCATCACTGTAGCGGCGCAGAAACCAGCGGGTAAGACGGGGAATGAGGAATATCATAAAACCGCAATAGGCTGCAAACTTGGCGGCGAAGAATACCCAGAAGAGTACGCCGTCATGCTCGCCAAACGAGGCAACGAGACCTGCTAAGATGACCAACGCTATCAGAAGCGAAAGCATGCTGGACCCGACACTCAGCGTGACACTCGGTTTCTGCTGCAATCCGTATCTCGAAACTATCGGGTAGGCTATCAGCGTATTGGAAGCCATGATACAGCTGAGGAGGAGCGAGGCCTTGGCGGAGTAGTGGAGCAGGTGGATGCTCATGAGATAGGTCAGCGTAAACGGTATGAAGCAGGTAAGCAAGCCATAGATGAGTAGTCGCGACTTGTTTTTCTTCATACCTTCCATGTCCATCTCCAAGGCTGCGAGGAACATGATGTAGTAGAGGCCCACCTTTCCAAACAGTTCAAAGGAGGAGTCTCGTTCCAGGATATTCAGTCCATACTTGCCGACAACGATTCCTGCCAACACCATGCCAATGATGTGTGGAATACGCAGTTTACCCATAATGATAGGGGCAAAGAGAACGATGAGCAGCACTACGAAGAAGATCAACGTAGGGTCGGTTATCGGGAAGTAATGTGTTAAGTTCAGCATAGACATTCTATTTTTTTTGTTTGCAAGTGCAAAGATACGTCGTTTTTTTGAATTGACCATACAAAATTACGGAGAATTATTTTCTTAGTGGTATTTAATGGTATTATTTCTCTTTTAGTTTGCATGTTTTATATTCATGCTCATCAATGCCTTCTTCTTGGCACTCATACGCATCGGGGGGGCACCCACACTTCACGGGAAACGACAAGGGTCTATATGCCACGATGACAAGGTGGCGTATAGACCCTTGATTATATGGTGATATTAGGAATTTACATCCTCGCTTTCTTTTTTTTATGAATTGCTTAGATTCTTAATGATTTCCAAAGGCAGCTGGGTAGCTTTGGCAACCTGTTCGGCAGAAAGTCCCATTGCCAGCAATCGTTGTGCTGTTTCTGTGTTGGCCTCATGTTTGCCTTCAGTCTTACCCTTTTCCATGCCTTCAACAATTCCTTCTTCCTTACCCTTCTGGTAGCTGTCATCTATGAGGGTTCTTTCAACGCTTACGGAATCCCAGAATTTGTCGTAGGCCCAGAGCTCGGCATCAGTGAAACCGGAAATCTCCAGTTCCTCTACGGCTTTTCCTATCTCCGGGTCATTAAGCAGGTCGGCAGGAATCTCCTTCGTGTTGGAATTGATTTCTGTGAGGAAACGGAGCCACAAGACCATCATGCGCTTGTCGGCAATGGAATGTGGAGTGAACTTAGGAAGTTCAATGAAGGTGAAATGCAAGCCTTCGATTACCTTATTACTGTCCTTATCGTGCACGATGCGGTAGTTGTGGATGAAATCCGGAGTATCATGCGCAAAGATATCATTTATCAGGTTGAGAGAATACACAGGTTGGAGTTCACTATATTTTCCTCCCTTTTTAGCCTGACTCACATAAAGCTTGGATGCATTGAACAGTACTCGCTGCTGGAAGGCTTCAGACCATTCCATCTGCATTTCCACGCAGAACTTCCTGCCGCTGACATCTGTGCAGAGTACATCCACAATGGTGTTCTTGCCCCCTTCAAGCTGGGGCACAAGTTCTGTTGGCAGATACTTGATTTCGTGTATCTGCTCCTCTTCGCTGAGTGGCAGGAGGGCGTTCAGTAGGCTGATCAGTCTTTTAGGATGATTGCCGAATATCTTCTTGAACGTGAGGTCTGCCTTAGGATCTAAGTACTTCATAACCATTTGTTTTAAAATCTACAGCGCAAAGTTACGACTTTATTTCCAAACCCGCAAGAGCTTTCTGGGAAAAGTTTCTGAAAAAGTTATATGCAGGCGTTTGCTGCTGAACAAGAAGAGTGTGTGTCATAACTACAGGACGAACCCCTTTTTCTATCTGTATTTTCCTACAATAATTGTTAAATCATACTCTTTTTTGATGACACTCCCATTTCCTACAAATACTCTTATATTTTCCCTTCTCTGCCCAGGTATTTTTTTCTCCCTGCCCACGCAAGAATTTTTCCTTGGGCAGGGAAAAATAAAAGTGGGTATAGGGACGGAAACAATGACACCTAATGATGCGCTTCATTAGACCTTAATAAATCGCTTGTATTGACCCTTGAAAACATAGAAATGCATGTTTTTTTAGTAAAAATGCTGGTTTATTGATAGAAATGTAAGTTAAAATGAGAAAAATGCAGCAAAAAGCAACAATTCTTGCAAAAATATGCTTGGTTTAACAGAAAAAGTCTTAACTTTGCAGCGGATTTGAGATAATATGCAGTTTTTTGCTGTTTCTCGCTTCCAAGTTCACACTTATAACAACTTTTAAATTAAAAAGATTCGATTATGAAAGTAGCAATTGTTGGTGCAAGTGGCGCAGTAGGTCAGGAATTCTTGCGCATCCTTGCAGAGAGAAATTTCCCAATGGATGATTTGGTGTTGTTTGGTTCTGAGCGTTCTGCTGGACGAAAATACAACTTCAAGGGAAAGGACTATGAGGTCAAACTTTTGCAGCATAACGATGACTTTAAAGATGTCGATATTGCTTTCACATCTGCTGGTGGTGGTACTTCTGAGGAATTTGCAGAGACCATTACTAAGTATGGTGCTGTCATGATAGATAACTCAAGTGCATTCCGTATGTGCGACGATGTGCCTCTGGTTGTGCCTGAGGTGAATGCTGAGGATGCGCTCAACCGCCCTCGTAATATCATCGCCAACCCTAACTGTACTACTATTATGATGGTAGTGGTTTTGAAGCCTATCGATGACTTGAGTCATATCAAGAAGATTCATATCTCTTCTTACCAGAGTGCTTCCGGTGCTGGTGCTGCAGCTATGGCTGAACTTGAGCAGCAGTATAAGGACATCATTGAGACTGGTAAGACCGATCATATCAATAAGTTCCCTCATCAGTTGGCTTACAATGTCATTCCACAGATTGACAAGATGACTCCAAATGATTACACCAAGGAGGAGATGAAGATGTATAACGAGACTCGCAAGATCATGCACTCTGATGTTCGTACAAGTGCTACTTGTGTGCGTGTTTCTTCTCTCCGTTCTCACTCTGAGAGTGTATGGTTTGAGACAGAGAAGCCATTGGCTGTAGAGGATATCCGCAAGGCTCTGGAGGCTGCTCCAGGCGTTACAGTGAAGGATGATGCTCAGAACTACGTTTATCCAATGCCTTTGGAGAGCGCTGGTAAGGATGATGTCTATGTAGGTCGTATCCGCAAGGATTTGGCTGATGACAACGGCAATACTTTGTGGCTCACTGGCGACCAGATTCGTAAGGGTGCTGCCCTGAATGCTGTGCAGATTGCTGAGTACTTGATTAAGGTGGGCAACGTAAAGTAATTGCATGCTGGAAAGATTTAAACTTTTGCTCCAGGAAATGAACCGGGGCATATATGAAAAAGATACTGAAATTTCGCTCTCGCTCCTTGCCGCTCTGGCAGGCGAGAGCGTTATTCTTTTAGGCC
>CDYZ01061547.1_pt1 | contig 16931 bp, 12 predicted proteins | sample 554921 | NCBI WGS metagenome assembly CDYZ01 (sample SAMEA3182058, study PRJEB8094) | gut metagenome | biome: human; feature: gut; material: Stool; isolation source: human stools | place: Canada | collected 2012-11-26 | reverse complement strand
TTCGAGGATGGCGAGCGTATCGAGAGTCCTATGATCAGCAAGAGCATCGAGCGTGCCCAGCGCAAGGTTGAGGAAAACAACTTCGGTATCCGTAAGCACCTCCTGGAGTATGATGACGTGATGAACCGTCAGCGTACCGTTATCTATGAAAAGCGTCGTCACGCCTTGATGGGTGAGCGTATCGGCATGGATATCACCAACATTATTTGGGACCGCTGCTTGAATATCATCAATAACAATGATTTCGATGGTGCAAAGGAAGAGTTCCTCAAGGTTCTTGCTATGGAGATTCCATTTACCGAGGAAGAATACGAATCTGGCAGACGTGAAGATTTGGCAGAGCGTGCCTTCCAGGAGGCAATGGCAGCGTTCAAGCGCAAGACAGACCGCATTCAGGCTACTGCATTCCCTATCATCAAGCAAGTATTTGAAGACCAGGGTGCAATGTACGAGCGCATCATGGTGCCACTGACAGATGGTAAGCGTATGTACCAGATACCATGCAACCTCAAGGAAGCTTACGAGTCTGAGGCTAAGAGTGTTGTGAAGGAATTTGAGAAGAGCGTCTTGCTCCATATCATTGATGATGATTGGAAAGAGAATCTCCGCAAACTGGACGAACTCCGTCACTCAGTACAGAACGCCAGCTACGAGCAGAAAGATCCATTGTTGATCTACAAACTGGAGAGTGCCAAGATTTGGGACGCAATGATCAACGAGATGTACGATCGTATTTCAAGCATTCTGATGCGTGGTCAGATTCCTGTGATGGAACAACAGCCTGTACAAGAGGCTGCTCCTGAACAGCCTACACAGCAGAACTATGTAGAGTCTAAGGTTGACATTGACGAAGAGCGTGAACGTGCAGAGCGTGCTGCTCAACAGGCTGCAGCCAACCAAGACACTCGTGAAGGCGCAAGCCAGGCAAACCACACTCCTTACCGTGCAGAGCGCATGCCTCGTCCAAACGATCCATGTCCATGCGGCAGCGGCAAGAAGTTCAAGAACTGCCACGGCAGAAACTTGTAATCACAAGAAATGGTGATGCTCTTATATATATATAATAAGGTATAAGAGGTACACATCATCAGAAATAATGATAAGAATACCAAGAATTGATGATACTCTCATCATTTCTTGGTATTTTTTTTATTTAATGACATGATTGCTATCAAGTTGCAAAGTTTTATTAGTAACTTTGCAATCTAAAAGAATAAGAGCATATCATAAGGACATGCTCAAAGAAAAGATAAAACGAGGAAAGATATATGAAATTATCAGAACTTAAAACAGGTGAAAGTGGCGTTATCGTCAAGGTATCCGGTCATGGTGGCTTCCGTAAGAGAGTCATCGAGATGGGATTTATCAAAGGCAAAAAAGTTGATGTACTTCTCAATGCCCCACTTCAGGACCCAGTAAAATACAAAATCATGGGATACGAGGTATCACTTCGCCACAGCGAAGCTGATCATATCGAAGTTGTTTCCATCGATGAAGCTAAGCATGATGCAGAACTGAGCAAGGCGGATGCAGAAGACCGCCAACAGGTAATGAACTCGCAAATAGTAGATACCAACGATAACGATGAGTTGGCACTTGGTGATAAGATGTTAGTGGCTGAAAAAAAAGACAATGCCAGTAACGAGGCTATTGCAGAACAAGAGGCTGAGAGACTTCACCATGTCATCAACGTTGCTTTAGTAGGTAACCCTAACTGCGGTAAGACATCATTGTTCAACTTCGCTTCAGGTGCTCACGAACGTGTGGGCAACTATAGTGGTGTAACCGTAGATGCCAAGGTAGGTGAAGCCGATTTTAACGGTTATCACTTTAATCTTGTTGATTTACCAGGCACCTACTCTCTTTCTGCTTATTCACCAGAAGAACTTTATGTGCGCAAGCAGCTCATCGAGCACACGCCAGATATCGTCATCAATGTAATCGACACCAGTAATCTGGAACGCAACCTCTATCTCACTACCCAGCTGATAGATATGCACATCCGCATGGTCTGCGCTCTCAATATGTTTGATGAAACAGAGAAGCGTGGCGATAATATCGACTATGACAAACTCGGTGAACTCTTCGGTATTTCAATGATACCTACCGTCTTCACCAATGGTCGAGGCGTAGATAAACTCTTCGAGACCATCATCGAACTTTACGAAGGAAAAGAAGACACTAACGCTCACTACCGCCACATCCACATCAACCACGGACATGAGATAGAACATGGTATCGAACATATCCAGAAGTATCTGAAGGTAGATGATTCCATCCGCCAGCGCTACTCCACACGATATCTTTCTATCAAATTATTGGAGAACGACAAACACGCCGAGGAATACGTAAGTCATCTGAAATCTGCCAAGGAAATCTTCGCAGCCCGCGATGAGGCAGCCAAGCGTGTGAAGGAAGAAACATTGGAAGATAGTGAAACAGCCATCATGGATGCCAAATACGGTTTTATTCATGGAGCATTGCAGGAAGCGGGCTATGAACCTGGCAAAGCAAAGGACACCTATCAGGTAACCCACCTCATCGATAGCATCCTGACCAATAAATATGTAGGCTTCCCTATCTTCATCCTGCTGCTGTTCATCATGTTCTCAGCCACCTTCGTGTTAGGCGAGATTCCTAAGGGATGGATTGAGGACGGCGTAGCATGGCTGGGCGAATTCATCAGTACCACGATGCCGGACGGACCGGTAAAGGATATGCTGGTAGATGGTGTGATTGGTGGTGTAGGTGCGGTCATCGTGTTCCTGCCACAGATTCTGATTTTATATTTCTTCATCTCATACATGGAGGATTCGGGATATATGGCTCGTGCCGCCTTCATCATGGATAAACTGATGCACAAGATGGGCCTGCATGGCAAATCATTCATTCCGCTGATTATGGGATTCGGATGTAACGTGCCTGCCGTGATGGCAACGAGAACCATCGAGAGTCACCGTTCCCGTCTGATAACGATGCTGATTTTGCCATTGATGAGTTGTTCGGCTCGTCTGCCAATCTACATCATGGTTATCGGAACATTCTTTGCCATCCAATACCGTTCGCTCATTATGGTATCGCTCTATCTCATCGGCATCTTCCTTGCCGTGATATTGAGCCGCATCTTTGCCAGTTTCGTAGTGAAGGGCGAAGATACCCCATTCGTGATGGAGCTGCCTCCTTACCGTTTCCCTACCTGGAAGGCGATAGGCCGCCATACCTGGGAAAAGGGTAAGCAGTACCTGAAGAAGATGGGTGGTATCATCCTCGTGGCAAGTATCATCGTCTGGGCTTTGGGCTACTTCCCTCACAATGAGGAACTTGACAACCAGGCTCAGCAGGAGCAGAGCTATATCGGAAGAATCGGTAAGACCATTGAGCCTATCTTCTCTCCACAGGGTTTCGACTGGAAACTGGATGTGGGCTTGGTTTCCGGTGTAGGTGCCAAGGAGATTGTAGCCTCAACGATGGGTGTGCTCTACAGCAACAACGACAGTTTCTCTGACGACCAGGATTACAACGATGAAGACGGAAAATACGAAGTTTTGAAGAAGCAGATGACTTCTGACCTGAAGAAGACCTACGGTTACAGCGATGCCGAGGCTGCATCCAAGGCTACGCTTACCGCCTATTGCTTCCTCCTCTTCGTATTACTCTACTTCCCTTGCATCGCCACTATCGCCGCCATCAAGGGCGAGACGGGCAGTTGGAAATGGGCAGGCTTTGCCGCTGGCTACACCACGCTATTGGCATGGGTAGTATCTGCTCTGGTCTTCCAGATAGGAAATTTGTTTATATAAAATAAAAACATAAACCCCTGCCCCAAGAACTGCGTGCCGACGTATGAATTTATGCGTGGGCACGCAGGAATTTTTGCATGGGCACGCAAAAATAAAAGCCCTTAGACCTCATCATGGAAGTCTAAGGGCTTATTTTATTTAACCTTTATCAAAATCAGAAAAACATATTTACTTTTGATGGTACAAAATTAAATAGAAATTCGCTTGCTCACCTTTGTTGCCACAAATGCTATCATTAACCCAAGACAAGCAGCTAAACTGATAGCCATGCGTAGTCCTGAAACTTCAGCAAGCCATCCAATGACAGGAGGACCTACCAGGAAACCGAAGAAACTGATACTCGAAACAATCGTGATGGCAATGCTGGCCTTGATAGTGCCCAACTTACCGGCTATGCTATAACAGATAGGAACAGACGAAGAAATACCGAAACCTACCAGCAGGAAACCCAAGGTGGCAGGAATGAGATAAGGCAAGGCAGCAGCCAGCCACAAACCGCCCAATATCAAACCACCACAAACCTTCAATACTCTGGCTGGGCCGTATTTCGTAACAAACCCATCAGCCATGAATCTACCCAACGTCATCGCACCCATGCCAGCCACATATCCCGCACGGATAAAAGCCTCATCAGGCTTCACTACTGACGAGAAATATACACCCGACCAATCATAAACAGTACCTTCACAAAACATACCTGCAAATCCCATCAGTCCCAAAAGAAACAATATCGGATCAATGGTTCTGAAAGAAAATTTTGGCACATCTTCCTCTTCCGCTTTCGCCGTAGCATCATCTACGAGGAATCGGAAACCTACTGCGATAATGACAAGGCTCATCGCTATGATAGTGGCAAAATGAGCTTCTATCGGAAGAAGCGTATTCGCAAAGACAGCTCCGATGATTCCACCAGAGAAACCGCCAAGGCTCCATAAGCCATGAAACGACGACATAATGTTGCGGCCATACATCTTCTCTACCAGACAGGCCTGTGTATTGGTAGCGATATTCATCAGATTGGCCATCATTCCAAAAGCTACGAGTGAAAGAATGAGTTGGAAAACTGTACTGCTACTTCCCATGGAAAAAAGGACGAGAGCATATAAAACCTCTGCAAGAAGTATCATCTTCTTGCTTCCGAATTTACTGACCAAAACACCCGAAAAAGCCATCATCAGGAGTTGGCCGATAGGAATGGCAAAGAGCACAGAACCTAACTGACCATTCGTGAGATGCAGCATCTGCTTCACATCCGGAATACGGCTCGCCCAACTGGCAAAAACTACACCTGGTACAAAATAATAAGCCGCAACGGCTATACGCTTACGCAATAAATCACTCATTTTTTTCAAACCTACTGTCATCCTTGTATTTACCTTAATATATATGATATCAAAATTTCAATAATATGGGAGAAAAATCGGTATGAACTCTTATCTTCTATGTAAAACCTATAATCCTCCAAAAACGAGTGCAAAATTACAAAAAAAGAAGAAATAAAACGATATTTAAACGAAAAAGATTCTAAGTTATGAAATATTTAATGCACCTTTGCCTAAAAGAATTGAAAATAAACAAACTAACAATGAAAAGACAAATGATTATCACGCTGGCACTTGCCCTTACGATGACAATGCCAACATTCGATGGGGTAACGGATTTGAGGATAAAATCATTGAATATTTGAAAAGCGAAACGATAAAAGCCCTTCACCCTTCACCCGTCAAACATAAGTACCTGATATATAAATAGTTATAAACACAATAACATAAAAGCACCCTTCACCACCCTTCACCTCCCTTCATCTTAAGCTAAAATTGATCGTCTATTAAGACTAAGATTAATCGTCTATTAAGACTCAGAGAGGGAGGATGTGTCATAAGTCTATGTTGCAATTTTATATCCGTGAAAATCCGTGAATAATTTGTAGAGCAAGAATGTTCCGTTAAGTCTGCGTAATCCGATGAAGGGAGGTGAAGGGTGGTGAAGGGTTAGATTTTACCAGTCACCCTCAAATCCCCTGTTTTTATCGGCATTCCAGGCAAAAAGGTGAAGGGTGAAGGGTAAAATCGCATTCCTGTTTTAGAAAAAAATCCGTTATAAAGATTTTTCCAAATACCTATCACCTGTATCTTTATATAAAACCACTACTAACATTTTCTATAAAAAGGAAATAAGAGAACAGAACATCAAGCTGATATTCATGTCTCACCAAGTTTGTAAAGTGCCTAAGGAAGGGCACTTTTGTGCTGAGGTACGAGCACTTTTGTGCCCCCAAAAAACGCAAAGGTGCGCAAATAAGACACTACCCGTAAACCCGAAACACAGATTTCTATCTTTCGGAGATACGAGTCGCAAACAAGTCTTCAGTACTTAGGGAATAAGCAATTTTCGTCGCTTTTCAAGCAAAATTCCATTAAATCCTACAGGTTGCAAATGAATGGAAAATCACTTTTTCTATAAAAAGTTTGGGAGAATCGATAAAAAAGCTTATATTTGCAACGTAAATCAAACAGTATCGCTTATGCTTAGCAAGAATGTACAAGAAATGATACCCAAGATACAGCAGTATCTTGCTAGCCAGCCCATAGAAAAGGCTTGGCTGTTTGGTTCATGCTCTCGTGGTGAAGAAACACCAAAGAGTGATGTTGACTTATTGGTAAGATACCAAGACAGTGACTCCATGTCTCTGTTCGACATCTCAAGAATCATGGTAAATCTCAAAAAGATTATCAAACGCCCTGTAGATTTAATAGAAGAGGATTGCCTTCTTCCTTTTGCATCAAAATCCGCAAACCGAGATAAAATATTGATTTATGAGAGAAAAGGTTAAAGACAAAGGAAGGCTTGAACATATTCTCCAAGCTTGCAATGATTTACTTGCTTCAAAGGACAAGTATACATTTGAAACAGTTAAGGATGATCCTATCATCTTTTATGGTTTCGTCAAATTAGCAGAAATCATAGGTGAAGCCTCATATATGCTTACCAAGGATTTTCGAGCGGAACATACAGAGATTCCCTGGGAGCAAATGATAGGTTTAAGGCATGTTTTGGTGCATGGGTATTATACTATAAAACCAAAACAGCTTTGGAACATCATAGAAAAGGACATACCAGTTTTAATGCCGCAAATCAAGCAACTACTTGATTCTGTGCAGTTTATAGAAGAATAAGCATAAAGAGGCGTGGCAATAAGTGGCAAAAAATCACCACTTATTGCCACGCCATTTTTTCTACATATACGATGAAACATAGCCATCAATATCACTAAATGTAGTATCCAAGAACGTGAGGTCTGTCATTTTCAAGACATCAATCATACGATATTCCTTATACAAATGGCGAGAAAAACGAAGTTCAAAGGCTAAACGCAAATCATCTGTTGCATCACCCCCTTCGTCCTGCTTAGCCTCTTTGCCCGTAATAGTTCTCATTCTCACAATCTCATAAACATCACGAATCCCCCTACCCTTGATATACGGTACAAAATAATGAAGATCCTGCAATGCAATAGTTGTCGGGAACTTAGCTCCCGTATAATATAAGGTGGCAGTTTGATTCAGAAAACTCTTTTCATAACCACGGCGATGACTCGGACGAACCACACCTACCAAAACCCGATTATCAACTTCCATCACAGTTCCCTTCTGCGGAATTACCTGCTGCACAGTATCTTTCGCCTTGGTCCCTATCAGTCCCCTGATAAAATCTTCCAGCAACTTTCTATTTTCGTTATCATTCGGACGAAGCGGAAATGCACCAATATTCACCTCCTTGATAGTCTGATAGAACTTTGAAACCTCCACATTTGTCGGTTCTCCGTCACCAGGGAAAAGGATATAACCACCAATCACCTCCTTCTTTAACGGAGCCTCTGCATAATCACGGTAATAAATGGCATCACGATAACGATGCATCTGATTGATGGCATCATCTGGTGGCACATCTACTCCACTTGCATTTTTGCTGGCTATCCGATATTTCGCATCGAAGAGATAAGTCATCTTCATATTTTTCTGCAGGTCATTCTTGGTAAGTTGCAACACTATATCCGGTTTCTGAGGTACCGTTGGTACTATCAGATTCTGCATTCCAATACTATCATTGGTCTGTTCCGTACTTTTCGGATTATATACTAGTTCGGCAAGTTCTACCCCATTTTTCTTAAAGAGGATACGAGAATGTTCTCCCTTACCCAACTCCCAGGTAAACAGACCATTCAGTTCCATTCTGTTGCGATGTTCCACATCATCCTGATCCAGATTCAACTCCTTCTTTACTATGTGGCTCACCTCTATGAAACACCATATTTCATAAAGCGTAGCGATATCTTTGGATTGCAACCGATAGATACCTTCATTTAGCGCATAAGCCTTGCGAAGTAAATTCCAAGTTTGATAAACCTGACTATATCCCGTAGCTTTCTGAAGAACCATGCTTTCCTGATTCAATCCCTTGAAACGCCCAACAGTTCGGAAGAAAGGATTTTTCCTTAATCGATTCAGGGAAACATAAGTTGCCTGAAGTTCTTGCTTAGTAGCATCAGAAACCTCCTTAACCTGCTCTATACGAGTTTTTAAGAGTGCATACTTACTCGTAATCTGCGACAAAGCAAATTTCAGAAATCGATTTTCCTGAGTATCATTCGACTCTACTTTTTCGGTGATACGATAAAGATGAGCGGGTTCTTTGCGATGCTCAGCTATTTCATTTTCAAGAGACATCGGAACCCGGCGCAACTTATCAGCCCGCAGATAAGTTTCCCTGCCATGCAAGCGATGACGTGGTCGGTCGATAATGTGACGACAAGCCTCCAAGAACTTCTTTTGTTCACCAGCAAAGATACTCCACCATATAATCTCTGGCGTTTCTCCCTGTTTATCAGGAGCAAAGCTATGATAGGTCCGTTTAAGAAAATCAAGCGAGAGCATCCGATACTCTTGCTCAATATCCTCTACGATTTTCTTCCAATGAGAATGATAATCCAGCTTAGAACTCAACACTTCGAAGGAGAATGAAAACTTTCTTTTGATGAGTTCAGAAGATACACCATCTGATTTCTTTCTCTTAACAGTATAATCAAAACAGATTTCAGAACGTCCTATCTCATTGCCGAAATTCAGAAAGCCAGCCAACATACCATGCCGGAAGCTGAACCTATCGTTCTCATTCTGCAAGATGGAACCGAAATGTGCATCTACTACCTTAGCGGTATTCTTTTCCTCAAACTCCACCCATATCGGATAGTCTGCATTATCAAAGAATATGGCAGGAGCAGAAGAATCTTTTAATATCACCTCAGAAGTAGATTGGTCATTCAAATACCTTTCCACCTGTTCAACCCCATCCGACCAGGAATATGTGGAAGAAAGTTTATCTTCCCCCACATTCCTCTTCGCTTTATCCCAAATAGCATCAAACTTGGTGCATTCTATGGTCATCACAAAATCGTGATGTTTGATTCTTAAAAGTTCCATTACCGTTAACTCCAAAAACTAGTGTAACCAGAACTAAGTTTCTTTTCCATTTCATCCAACTTAGCCAGAGAAACAGAACTATCTCTCATATTTTCCGGCAACATCTTCGAAACAACTTCCTTCAAAGAAGCGAGCAACTCCGCCTTTACCTTCTCCTCATCGCCTTCAATTCTAGATAGGATTTTCATCGAAGTAATCTCATCCAAGGCACGAGCCACGACTTCACTTTGCGACATTTCCTGACCTTCACTATTTTTACGATAAGGCAAATTATTGACCACATAGAGCAAGAACTCGTTACGGGTTCGATAAGCAATCTTAAAAGGAGTACCTTCCAATACTGCATTGATTTCTTGCAAATACTGTATCGCCTGGTTGCAAACCTCTTGGTTTTCCTGATACACGTCAACACCCTCCACCTTATCTCCTACCAAGTCTTCAAAATTGAGTTTTCCTATCTGTTCGTGTCGAGAAGTTAATCCACCATATAAATCCACCTCATTCATTTCGATGGTCATGGCTCTGTCGAGTACTTTCCGGGAGAAGGAAAAGGTTGTTTCGTCCATATTGACGGTTCCCACGATAATGAGGTTCTGGGGGATAGTTAATCGCTTTCCACCTTCTTCTCTCAAATATAGATTTCTTTCTTCGTCATTATCAACAAAGAGTTGATCTATCAAATTTTTATAAGCTTCAGTTTCTTCATAATCAACAATCGGATCCGTTACAACAACACCATCTTCGTTAACTGTCCTGCTTTCTATCACACTCAAGAATTCGGCAAAGTACTGCTCTACAGGAGCAAGGTTCATCTCATCCAAGCATAAGAAATAAGGATGCTTTGGGTCATGGATAGCCTTAACCATAAATCGAAGAAATGGGCCAACTACAAAACGTTCGCCATTAATTCGGCTTACATACCCTATCAGTTCAGATGAATCATGCCAATTAGGCTTCACCTGTACAATCTCAAAGTTCTTTGGCTTATGTTCTTTATATTCGGGAGAATCTACATCCCAACAAGCACGAGCCAATTCACGAACGATTCTACTCTTACCTGTACCAGAGATACCAGCCAAGAGAAGGAAAGGTTTCGACTTGATAGCTGTGATATAAGGGCGATACTTATTGAAAATATCCTCAAAAGCAGAAATATGAGGCAAAGGCTTAACATACTCTTGTTTATCAATTTTATTAAATCCTAACCATTTCGTTTGTATTGTCTGATATGCCGTAACATTATCTACAACAGAATACAATACATTTAAGACACAACGATAGGAACCATCAAACAATTGTTTAAAGAACTCTTCATGCTTAGCATTCAATCTAACCGAAGTCTTGTCCCATACCAGATAATCCGTATTCTTTTGAAACAAAGAATCTACTCTACAATCACTTTTATACTGCTCTAAATAACTTGTCACCGGAGATGATTTATCCAGTAAAAAGTTAACTGTATCAAAAAGTTCATCATGAGTTTTTGCGGTCATAACATATGTAAAGAACTTCTCAACAGCAACTTCATCTACTCCTTTTTTATGTAAATTCCAAAGAACTTCACAAGCAAAAAGCAATGGATATATCTTAAAATCAACGATATTGTTCGTCGAATCTGTTACAGCACGCATTCTTATCTTAAGAACCTGCTCAGCCTTAATCAATTCATAAGTTGCAGTACCAACACCAGCTTCCTTTAAAGAATAAAAGACAGGAGTTAGCTCTTCCTTATCATAAGAAGAGCCGTTCTTTTGGAAAGGATTTGTTTTTGTCAACAAGCCAAAAAGTTGAGCAACAGAAAGCACCCGATAATTAGAACTGACATTATTTGATTCTGCATGATTTTTAAATACGTCATTAACAGCCTCACCAGAATACTTATCAATCAAAAGACAAGCTTGAAATACTTTATCAAAACTTGTTTCTTGCTTTGCAAAATACCAAATACTCTTATCAGTAAGACTATCTATTTTTCCTTTTATATCCATAGTCATATCTCCTATTTTTATTTTCTGTGTTGCTTATCATAAATTATCATTCTAGCCAAAAACTCAGCAAGTCTTGGAGGAACAGCATTTCCTATTTGCTTACAAATACAAGTTTTTGTCCCATAAAAGACAAAGTCATCTGGGAAAGATTGAATTCTTGCGGCCTCACGCGGTGTAATCGTTCTATCAAAAACAGGATGTATATAACGTCCTGCAGAAGGAGTATCAAAACGTGTTGTTATGGTAACAGCTGGCAAATCCCAATCCAAACGTCCATAAGCTCCACTGTGAACCGAACGTATTTCTTCGTTTAAAGAAGTCCAATTTTGTTTAGCTGCAATCATATGCATGCGCTTAACCGCAATACCTTTATGAACAGAAGGCGTATTATTTGCCAAATCCTTATTATTCATCATATCATAAATTGCATCTCTGACAGTTCTTCCTTTTTTAAATCTGTCCTTGAGTTTCTCATCCAGACTTTCTCTTGTTTTGCGCTCAAGTTCTTCAAAATTTAGCTCATGATGCGAGCCTATAATTATGACTCGTCGCCTAGCTTGTGGTACTCCATAATCATTTGCATTTACGAGGTTAATCGATAAATGATAACCTCCATGCTTAAAGTTTTTATCATCATGGAATATTTCTTTTATCGTTTCAATAATGGCACCCTTCTTACTGCTCAGAATACCTGCTACATTTTCAAATATAAAATAATCTGGCTCCAATCTTTGAATTACATTAAAATAGTAATTGAACAATTCATTTCTAGGATCTTCCATAAAGGCATTAGCCTTTCTTATTCTACCTCCAGCCATAGAGAATCCCTGACATGGAGGACCTCCAATAACTACATCTACATGTTGTAACTTACTCAACAATTGGTCTTCTTGTTTTCCGACATTGTCATTTCTTTGAATCAAAGAATCCAGATAATTTACAAAGTCTTTTACATCCATATTAGCCATAATGGTATGAGGATGGTTCTTCTTATAAGATTCAGCTATTTCAGGAACAAGTTCATTGGCCAGAATCACATGATTATTATCACTTGCCATTTCAAAGCCTAAAGACAAGCCACCTACACCAGCGAAAATATCTACTATATTCATTTTTTTTCTGTATTTAGTCTATAGTTTATTTGATATTGTTTGACAAACAATAACTCGTCCGAAGACAAATGAAATATGGATGCAAGCAAATTATCTATCTCATCCAATAAGTCCTTATGTAATTTGTGCTGGTATATATAACTAGTCTGAACAGAACCTATATATACTTTTGACTTTTCCAAAGCCCGCTCAAAACAGTCATAAGAACTTGCTATTTTCAACTTTAGTTCTTGAGGAACTTGGCTGAAATCTATCTTAAAGAATTCCAACTCCTTAGATGTTATGTGCCAACAATCTGAGAGACATTCCCAAACAAAATAGAACAATGAAGAATTCATTATTGCAGAAAAAAGTTTAGCATCCAATTCCGTTCCAAAATAAATCTGTTTATATTCTTTAGATTCCATCGGATGTACAAATGCTTTTCCCCAAAATGCCATTCTCATATTAAGCCATACGCTATAAGAAGTCTTTTCTTTTTGAAAATTATCCACCAATGACAATGTACTTAAGGAGTTTACTTTTTCCAACACTTTTGTTTCTAAATCTGAAGATGTTTTTTCTATACCAAATTCTAATCGATTTATTACCATATGGAAAGTAACTGTTCTTAGCAAACTATCCTGCTCTTCCTTGTTCCAATGGTAATACCGAGAACTATAAATTTTACTATCATTTTTTTTCTTTGCCGTTTTACATTTAGCAAACATAATAGATAATTTTTGATGCACACCATTGAAAAGGCAAGCAGGTCTATCTGAAAAATTAGCAAAAGCTATATCAGAAGTCCTCGAAATCAACAAATTTCTCAGAGGTAACATTCTCCTAGTAGATACAATTGATATAGGTAATACAAAGCCAAGAATACTCGTATTATGCGATAACTCAAGTATTACTTTTTCCAATACATAAGAATATAAATTACCACAGGAATAAGTCTTATAAACAGACTCTTCAATATAACGATTTTCCATTTTAGAATATTCCACATAAGGGGGATTTCCTATAAGTACATCAAATCCCTTATGCTCAGAATATATACTAGCAAAAGAGTTCTGCCAATCAAAGGTTCTCGAATCCAAGGAATTGCCTCTTTTGAAATTATCCAAAAGAACATCATCTAAATTCCAATATAACTTGCAATAAAGACATACTCTAAACAATAAAACATCTATTGCCTCATCATCTATATCTACGCCAAACAAATTTGTTTCAAATATATGCTTTATCAAACTATACTGAACAGATATACCAAACACTTTAGAATATATTTCCAACAAAACTTCTAAGGCGGCAAATAAAAAAGCACCAGTACCACAGGTTGGGTCTAAAATCGTTATCTTGCTTAATTTTTCAAACATTTGCTTTTTCTTTTCTTCCTCCAAGTTATTCAACATGGTGATTATTCTATTAGAATCATTCAATATAGAACAAAAATCAAAACCTATAATTTCATCATCCAACAAAGAAGCAACTATCGTTTTTCTTGCAATATATACAGTCGTCTGCCTATCAGTATAATAGGCACCAGTCTCTTTCTTATTGATATATTTTTCAAAAAGAATACGTAAAACTTCATTTGCATTATACTTCGTTAAATTCCACTTACGTACAATGGAAACAAAATTTAGTATTTGCTCTTTTCTTTTTGAGAAACATACACCAAAATCTTTTGAGTCTAATCCTATCTGTTCAGCCAACATCTTAGATGTTTCAAGGACAGTCTCTAGAATATTTTCTTTTTCTTGCTTATGCAAAAGCATTACAAAAATCACAGCATTAGCCATACAAACAACATAGCGACGTTCATAAGCTACATTGCCAATAATGTTACATTCAATAAATTTTGAATACGATCTATATATAGCAGAATCCTTCATATCTCTATTACCAAACATGAGAATCTACAGACATTTCATTAGAGATAATCATAGTGACGAGAAAAAGATACCACTAGCTATTAATTGTGATATCTTTAAACATTATAATACACCACTACTATAACCATATGGATATAATATGGTCATAGATATGATATATAGATAAAGCACAAAAGTGATTCATCGCCGCTATAAACTATGAGCGTTGAACTTTATTCTGGAAGTACGAGCCACAAGCAAAAAATACCTGAGAGCATGATACAAAAGAAGCGTGAGCTTCACTTATCATACTCTCAGGCATTTGGCGTGGCCCGTATAACCGATAAGTTCCGCCCACGCTATAGCGCAGGCGTTCACTTAATCTACGGTTATACATCTGTTAATCGCCAAATTTCGAGAGTATTCCGAATATCGTAAACGCTTTGTATATTAATATGTTATATGTCTAAAGTTTATTCTTTCTGTTTCTTATTATTCTATTTTATTTGTTCAACTTATGTTACAAGGGAGCAGCCGCCTGCAGCAACCAATCCCCTTTTCGAGGGCAAAGTTACAAAAAATAAATGAGATTATCCCTGTTTTTATGCAATAAAATTTGGGAGTTACAAAGAAAACTCAAAAATTTGTAACTCGTATAAGGATTTAATTTAAAGAAGGACATAAAGCTGGCTTGAATCTTTCTTATCGGATTATCACTCTCTTCGGTCGTTAGAAACTATAGCTAATCACAGTTGATTACATACTTAGCTGTAGAGATACTATATTCGAAACCGCTATTTCGAAAACATTAACAACATTCATACAAACAAAAAAGCTTAAATTAGCAAACAAATAGGCTGATATTCAAGCATTTTTATTAACTTTGCATTCGAAACCGTCATTTCGGAAACGGCGGTTTCGAAAATAACATAAATAAAAAGAAACTATAAAATTATAGAAATATGAAGTTCTTTGGAAGACAAAACGAAATAAAAGAATTGCAAGAGATAAGAAATCTATCTTTGCAAACGGCTCGTTTCACAATCGTAACAGGACGCCGACGTAGCGGAAAAACATCCTTATTGATAAAAGCATACGAGGATGTTCAGGATATGCTGTATTTCTTTGTTGCAAGAAAATCAGAAGCTGAACTCTGCAGAGATTTTATTGAAGAGATAACAAGCAAACTTCAGCTTCCTATTCTCGGAGAAGTAACACGCTTTGCAGATATCTTTAAATATCTGCTTCAACTATCCAAGATTCGCCCTATCACTCTCATCATTGATGAATTTCAAGATTTCAAACGGGTTAATCCATCTATATTTTCAGATATGCAAAAGATATGGGATCTTAACAAACAGGAAGCTCATATTAATCTCGTGGTTTGCGGTTCTGTTTATTCACTTATGAACATCATCTTTAAAAACAACAAGCAACCACTTTATGGTAGGCAGACTGGAGAAATAAAAGTCACTCCATTTCCTCCTTCTGCTATCAAGGAAATTCTCTCAACATATAATTCTGCCTACACCAACGATGACCTACTGGCTCTCTACAGTTATACAGGCGGAGTTGCAGAATATGTAGAAATGATGATGGATGCTGGAGCCACGACAAAGGAAAAAATGACAGAGAAGTTTGTTGCAAAGAATTCTTATTTCATATACGAAGGAAAAAATATGCTGATAGAAGAATTTGGTAAAGACTATGCCCGTTATTTCGAAATATTGCAACTTATTGCTTCTGGCTACACAACTCGTGGTGAAATAGAAAGCATTATGAAAATAGAACTCTCAGGCTATCTCACTAAACTGGAGAATGACTATTGCTTGATTTCTCGTTATACACCGATGTTTCAAAAGACCAATCGCAACATTCGCTATCAGATAGAAGATAACTTCCTTCGCATCTGGTTTCGCTACATCTACAAATATGGATACATGATAGAGGTTGGCGCCAATAAAAAACTTAAGATGGTTATGGATAAGAGCTACACCACATACACAGGCAAGGTTCTGGAAAGATATTTCATTGCAAAAATGATAGAAAGCGAAGAATATACCCAAATCGCTTCTTGGTGGGACCGAAAGGGAGAGAATGAAATTGATATTATCGCTGCTGATGAATTGGAACAGAAAGTCATTTTCTATGAGGTGAAACGCCAAGCCAAGGATATAAATCTCGGCATTTTAAAAGATAAAGCCGAGCATTTCTTCCAGACAACAGGAAAATTCAAGAAATTCACTATCGGATACCAAGGGTTGTCAATGGAGGATATGTAGTTTCATAAAATAATAAATCCCGGCTGGAGATAGCTTGAAGCTATTCTCTTGCCGGGGAGGTTCATTATCAAGACGAGAATTACCAGCAATATGGTATCCCTCGTTTCTCGCACTCTTTACGCAGAGCTGCGAGGAAGTAACTGCGCTCGCTGCCCCAACCACGAACCTTGCGCTCGTGATCTACGGTCTGCTTTAGTTGTTCATCGCTATATGCGGTAAAGCGGGCTGCATACTCTGAAATTCTTGACTCGGCATTAGCTGCCATCACATTCTCATTGTTCTTTAAATCTGAATTTGGATTCATAAAGATAATTATTTTAAGTTGTTAAACACTTACACATTCTTTTACCACCGTGGTTATCTCTATGCGAAACTCGGTTGGTGTGCCACAACTGGGCAACTCTTAATGC
>CDYZ01062651.1_pt1 | contig 16959 bp, 13 predicted proteins | sample 554921 | NCBI WGS metagenome assembly CDYZ01 (sample SAMEA3182058, study PRJEB8094) | gut metagenome | biome: human; feature: gut; material: Stool; isolation source: human stools | place: Canada | collected 2012-11-26 | reverse complement strand
GACCCCTTCATTACGAGTGAAGTGCTCTACCGCTGAGCTATTTATATAAATTATTGATAATTAATCGTTTGTCGATTTAGAAATAGCTATTAACGATTTCAATGGAGACTCAATGGAGAGTGATTCTATCTGCTACGGGTTAATAAATTGTGTAATAAATCTCTAATTGTAAGTGTGTTAGGCTATCTATTATCCATAGTCTAATGTGTAATATGCTTTCATGATCTTGTAATGTATTAATTAATAATCATTTGAAGTAATTTAATAAATTGACAGGCCCCTTCATCTGGTCAAAAAAGAGAGGACAAACCTTGCAAAAGGGGTATATTTAAGACCCCTTTGCAAAGTCTGTCCTCGTTGTCTGTCGAGAAAATCGCGCTGGAAAATTTTCCCTGCCCTCGCTCTCTCCTTTTAAGAATTGTTGTGTCGCTTTTGTTTCTGTGGAAACAGCAAGGACAAACATTGTCAAAAGGTCTATATTAAGACCTCTTGTCAAAGTCTGTCCTTTTGGTGCTATATGAACTGTTCCAAATACTTCTCGTTGAAACCCGTCAGCGGGAAACGGAACTCTTTCTGTTTACCCTCTACCGATGTATAGCCGAATACGGCCGTGTCGCTCTTGATATGGGCTTCGAAAAGATTGAGCTTGCAGCTGGACTTGGGTAAATCTACGATGTTGGGCAATACAATGGCGAGATAACCCTCTTCTACGGCCTTTGGATTCAGCAGATAGGAGAATCCTGCCATATAACGACCCCGTTTCTGGAAACAGACGGTCATATCTTTCGTGGGGTCGATGTCGAGTTCAAAGATATAGGTGAACTCTCGTGGTGTAGGATCGTCTGTTCTGCGTCCCACGAACAGACAGATGCCGTAATTATTATCATAAGATACCCCTTTGGAGATATACGATATTTGCACATCGTCGATCGTCTCCGTGCCTGTTTTTCAATCAATGCTTGGTGTTTTTCTTTTCATTTTAGCTAAAATTTATGTTGTTATTAAATCTTTGATTATGATGTAAATATACGAAAAATTCATGAGATATGCAATAAAATATATAAAAACAGACTTGGGTATACGGTATGAAATAAACCGTTCTGTCAAAGTCTGTCCTTCGGGGATATCAATTAAATTCCTCCCATTCCATATCACCAGAATAGAGATTGAAAATAATTGCTACGATACCTAAAACAACTCCAATAATTATACACCAAAGATGCTCGATTGTCAAAAGGATCAAACTTGGAATTGCGCAAATAAGGCTTTTCCAGTTCTTTTTGATTCTTTGCAACAAATCTTTCATGCAAATATCATTCTTTGACAAAGCGAATAACCCGTTTACTTTCGATCTGTTTTACCTCTCCTGTCGCTTCATCTTCAATAATAGCTTCTGTCAAAGGATAATACCGACCGTTATCAATATGATAAGAATCTGCAAATCGATGAAACAAGCCTATCGCCGTCTTATTATCATCTTCATCGCCTCCATCCATAAAACCTGCTTGGGGGTCATATTTATCCGATGTGTAAAATTCAATTTTTCTTAATTTTTCCATAATCGCTTTCTATTTAACCTCTCCTGCTGTATTTTATATAGCAGGAGAGGATCGTTGTTTTTATTCGTCCAATTCAGAAATCGTTGTAAATTCTTTCCAGCCTGTTGCGTTTTTATACGCATCGACACATCCAGCAGGAACTTTCAGAACGGAGTAGGAATTTATACCCGTAAATACATTTCTTCCACAACTCGGTGGTGTCCTCGTCCCGATTTTGAACAATTGGAGTTTGGAATCTTCGTAAAAGGCACGGTACTCAATCCTTGTTACTTGCGTACATGCAGACATATCCACAGTTGTCAATGCCGTACAATTCGAGAAGCCATCAACCGTTTTGAGTTGCGACCCTTTCTCGAAAGTCACAGTTGCCAGTAGGGAACACCCCTCGAAGGCCTGATCTTCAATCGTCTCCACACTTGCAGGGATCGAAATTGAGATTAGAGAAGTACAACCCGAGAAGGTGCTATCTCCAATCGTTTTGAGTTTCGACCCTTTCTCGAACGTTACGGTATGCAGGGAGGTACAGTCATTGAAGGCATACTGTCCAATCGTCTCCACACTTGCAGGAATTTCGATCGTGGTTAGAGACGTACAATGCGAGAAGCCTGCAACCGTTTTGAGTTTCGACCCTTTCTCGAAAGTCACAGTTTTCAGGGAGGAACAGCCAAAGAAGGCGGAACCTCTAATCTCCTCCACACTTGCAGGTATCTCGATCGAAGTTAGAGACGTACAATCCGAGAAGACATCACTGCCAATCGTTTTGAATTTCGACCCTTTCTCGAACGTTACGGTTTGCAGGGAGGTACAGCCATCGAAGATGTTATTTCCAATCGTCTCCACACTTGCTGGAATCTCAATCGAGGTTAGAGAGGTACAATAGAAGACGTAAGTTTCAATCGTTTTGAGTTTCGACCCTTTCTCGAACGTTACGGTTTGCAGGGAAGTACAGTTACGAAAGGCAATCCATCCAATCGTCTCCACACTTTCTTTTTGCTTATAACCCACCGCAGCAGGAGTTGATACGGTAAGAAATCTTACAAATTATGGATTTTAAGATCGGAGATGTTGTCAGACTAAAATCTGGTGGCTATGAAATGACAGTCGCTCAGTATCCATTCAAAACAATGGATGGTGTAGAACATCCAGAAAAAGTTGAATGCAAGTGGTTTAATGGGGATCACCATCTTAAACATGAAGTGTTCCATATCAACGAAATCGAAAAGCTATGAACTACTGGCGTGTGATTTAGAAATTTAAAACTCAAACTCATTATGAAAAAACTATTCTTATTTGCCGCAGTGATGTTTTCGAGTATTTCGTTTTCGTCTTGTTCCGAGGATGGTAACAAAGAGAGCCAGACATCGCAAAAACTACTTAAACAGATAGAAGAGATAAGTGCGGATAAAACTATCTATTATGATTTCAGTTATGACGACCAGCAGCGCCTTGCGGAAGTTAGCATCCATGGTGGTTATATCCATGGTGATGTCGATTTTACTTATACCTATACAGACGACCGTATCAGCGTTAAATATAACAGCAGCAGCGGATCTTATTATGACGCTGCATTTATTCTTGATCATAACGGTTATGTCACCGAATTCGATGTTAATGGCACGACCCGCTGGCGATATGAATACGAAAACGGTTATGTGTCCAAAAAACAGGATAATAATAGTGTTACTACTCCCTATTTTTGGACTTATCGTTGGGAGAACGGTAATCTGATGGAACAACGTAACTCGTATTCTAATTCAACGACGTATACATACACTGATAAACCGAATAAGTTAAACATTAATTTGTTCGATGCGCAATTTGGGTTAGGCAATTTCGGTATCTTTGCATACGTCGTCTTTCTGCCCACCAATTTCAAAGGCTCCATCCCATCCAATTATCCAGCTTCGGCAGACAACAGTAACATATATTACGAATACGATGACGAAGGCTATCCCACACAGATAGTGGGCCCCAATGCCAATTATATATTGACCTACTATTAATCAGTCATCATTACAGAATAGACCTGTGCAGCGGGCTGTTCTGAAATTAGAGTTATTGACAAAAACTTAAAAATTCATCATTATGAAAAAGCTATTCTTATTTGCCTTGTTTGCAGCCTTGTGTTGCAGTTGCACAGAGAGCGGTACGGATGAGAATACAGACCCGAACGGAGGTTCCAATTCTGGACAAACCACTCCGCCCGACCCCGATTCAGATGCAAAGGATGTGATTCATGTCCCAAAGGGAGGTATGCTTGCTGGGATTCTGAATGAATTAGGACTTAAAAGCCCCTCGTCATTGAAATTATCTGGAACGTTGGGCGTATCTGACTTTACGACATTACGGAATATTCAGAGTTTGGAGCACCTCGATATTTCGAGAGTAAACCTTTCGGTTTTGCCAACGGAGGCGTTCTTGGAATGTACCAATATTAAGAGTGTCATCCTCCCCAACACGCTAACTGCAATTGGGACACAAGCTTTCTGGGGCTCCTCGTTGGTTTCAATTTCGATCCCTGCAAGTGTGGAGACGATTGAAGGGGGTGCCTTCTGTCGTTGTACCGCCCTGCAAACCGTAACGTTCGAGAAAGGGTCGAAACTCAAAACGATTAAAAGCGGTTCGATTTGGAGTGGCGTCTTCGAGAGCTGTACGTCTCTAACCTCGATCGAGATTCCAGCAAGTGTGGAGTTGTTCGTTTATCTGACAGTAGGCATTTGGCGCAGCCCGTAAGCAAATAAACAATACCCCACACCGAATAGAATATATCAAGAATGATATATGCCTATACACGGTGATGAGTGTTTGTATTGCCTATCCTTGCTTACTTAAAATCGCCAAATTTTACTGCCAAGGATTAGCGAAACACTTTCACTAAACTAATATGTCTTCGTCCGTTTGGGGACGATGCCACAAAGTTAGGAAATGTTTTTCAATACGCAACACTCTTGGGGTATTGTAGTTACAAAGGTCTTAAAAACAACGTAACAATCCAACAGCGATATAACTGGAAAGTAAACTTTGTTCTTTACATATTGGGGAAATCGTCTCCAAGACGATCCGCACTTCCCGATGTCTCCGTATTGATATGCAATATTACATTGTGTCGAATCTTTGTTTTACGCTGTCTCGGTGGCGTGAAATCCATTGTTTGCAATTTATTATTGTGTAATATTCCAGTATCACGCCAGCACAAAACCAGAAATCAGAGGTTGCAAAATCTTCTCGGAATTGCAAAGCCCCTGATCTCTGTAATTTATGAATTTACTATGTCGATATGCAAGCCGAGTTTTACTCTCCTGCAATCTTCTGTATCACGCCGTCCATGTAGACAGCCTGTCCGCTGGTGGTACGTCCCCACCAATGGCAACCGAGTGCGTCGATTATGACCTCGCCCTGCTCTTTGAGTTCCCGTGCCAGGTAAGGCGATACCAGCCACCATTCGAAAACCTCCTCCTCGGTATCGACGAAAGGATAGGTATACTCCTCGTCGATCTTGCCTGCACGGATGAGTTCCCCGACCACCTCGTTCTGCCCATAAAACACATGCAAATCCGCAATGCGTTTTGCCCTTGTTTGTCTGTCCATATTTTTAAGTTTTACATTCGACAAGGGGCGGGGGCTTTGATCTGTTACTGTGTTCGTGGGCGGTATATATGCGATTTTACATTCTTGGGCTTATTGAGTGAGTGCCTGCGGCACGCCATTAAAGAGAAAAGGTAAAAGAAATACAGGTGACATAATTTGAAGCGCCTTTATAAATGGGACAATCCGCAAACTATGTCATATCCTTATTAAATGGGAAAAGCCCAGCATGCGCAAGCATGAGGGCTGTATATGGATTCTTTATTTGCAGGCTGTTATTCGAATGCAAAACCTTTGAACTCCTCTTTGTAGCGTTTTTGCTCGTTCGGCTCGTTCCATCACCTCCCGATACTGTCCCTGCATATCGAGTGCCTTTATAAAGTAGGCCAACGATACCTTTTCGGGTAGGTTCTTGCATCGTTTATCGAGTTGGCAGGTCAGACTTATCGGCTCTGTTCTCGATAAGCCTATTGCATTGTACTTGGTAAGCAGTACGGACATCGCCCGTTTATCCCACTTGGGAGCGGCAACGCCTTTCTTTTTACAGAAATCGCATAGCTCCTTATAAATCCCTGCATCGGTCTTTCTGACTGCTGAATTGATAAAACAACCAGCCGTCAGTTCATAGCCTTTTTCTATGGCCTTAATAAGTCCTAATTGCTGACACTCTTTAATAAGGGCTGTTGTCGTGTTTCTCGACAAGCCGATAGCCTTTGCAATCTGGCTGTTGCTTCATTGGATGGTATCGGTATTATTAAGGCATACCGACTTTAACAAGAGCAGAAACCCTGCAATCTTGGCGGGATAGTTCCTCTTAAAGTAACTGTTATCGAGGAAGAAATAGTTGCTCTTTTCTGGCTTTATATGATACATGTTCCGTTTTATAAATCCTCTGTCTGCATCTTCTTTAACGGTAGAGGTCTGTACGGTAAGATAACCTGCGTCTTTTAAGCGTTTAATACTCCTTCTAATGGAGCGTTCATCCAATCCAGTAAGCAGGGATAGCTTTTCTTCTGTTACATGGGAAATGTTCGTCTTGTGGTTGGAGCAGCATTTAATGACAGCTCACACATAAACATCGGCGGGTTTACTGTTGCCCGTCTGAAACGTGACGATTGATTTGGGGATTACGGTATAATTCATCGTTGGCAATGGAATTTTGTTTGTTCGTAAATATAATCTCTTTTAAGTGCAGCAGTTTACGGAAGCAGGCCACGCCGTAATGCTCTTTGGCCTGTTTGCGGTTATCGAATCACCTGCGGTCTTTGATGTGGTAGTACATGGTCTGAAAGACTTGAATAGGTTATGTACAAGTAGGTAGTGTATATACAGGACACTTTTGAGCAGTTTGCATAGGACAGTTTTGAGCAACTCTCTATCCTGTCATTCAAAAACCTACTATCTCTTAATGGGAATCTTCTATCTCTACAATCTTCCATATTTTTTGATTCTGAATAGATACTTATATAGGAAATATTCATTTCGTACTCAAAAAATGTGGTAATCTTCTAACTCTCCAATCTTAATGGAATCTCTATCATCAAATGGCAGCTTCCAAATAAGCGGAATATAGCGAACAAGTTTCTATCTCTCTAACTTTTGCTTAGCTGCTTTATCATCCATTCCATATTTTCTGATTCTGAAATACATTCAATAGTTGAAATATTCATTTCACACTCAAAAAAATGTGGTAACCGATAAAATGAAGAATAGTTTCAATCACGAAAAATAGATTCACCACACAAGTAAGATGAATACTTTTTTAGCGATATTTTTTAACACGCAAAAATGCGTGAATAAAAAACAGGCAAAAAAAGTTTTTCATCACACGAGTCGTGAGAAAAAAATTATCGCAAAAAATCGTGCTTCGCTTTTTCGATGAAAAGTTTTTTGCATGAATAATTTGTTTTCACTGTTACATGATGCGTCATTAAAAGCGGCTGTTTTTAGTGGATGCACTTTCTGACGATTCCATATTTTTCGATTCTGAAACTATCCTATTATAGGGAATTTTCATTTCGCACTCAAAAAATGTGGCAACACCACGCAAAGAAAAGGCAGACGAATCTGCCTTGTAGGAACCGCTCGATTTGTAGTGGTGGATGCAGTATCTCGAATTTGCCTTGTAAAGATATAAAATATTTAACCGAATGTCAAGTAATTTGACCGCTGTTTTTGGCATATAATCCAAACAAGCCTGTGCATCGTCGATAACTCGTTATTTAATAGGATATAACGATTCCATTTTATGCTGACCTTTGCCCTGCCGTAAGGGTGTTCCTTGCGGTCTGTAATCTTCGGGCAGGGATTGCAGCCATTATCAGCCCCTCTGCATAAAGGACAGAGTAACTAAAAGCCATGAAAAAGATGGTAATTTCAGTAGATGACGCACAGCGTCAGTTTGCATTCGTCAAAGGCAATCGACCAGTAAACGTTAGAGCCGTGAAGCAGAAAGAGAAATCCATGAAAGCCTATGGACAGCTAACCCCTATCACGGTAACCGATGGAGAACGGGTAATTCAGATGGGCGGCCGTCTGGTCGATTTGAAGGGAAACGAAATCCCCGACGAGGATGCAGGAAAGTATTACGCCGTATTGGACGGCCAGCACCGATTGGTGGCCTACCAGAATTTGGGATTGGATTTGAATGACCTTGTAATTTGCGAACCTCTCAATGCCGAGTTGTCCATTACGGAGATCATCGCACAGATGAACATCTGCACCACCGTCTGGAAAAAGTCGGATTACATGGCCGCACCTGCCATGATGCTCAAAGAAGCCAACGAGGTATTCGATTTCGCCATGTTTCTGCACGGCAAGGCTTGTCCCCTCTCCACGATCTCGTTATGGTGCTTCGGCAAGAAATCCCTGCAAGCAAAAGACTTGGTGGAGTGTCTCAATACGAAGAAACTGCCCGAAATCTTTGAGGATAAAACATGGTTTCGTGCCAGCATAAGGTGATTCAAGGCCGCACAAGGTAAATTCAAGGATAAATTCCTTATGAACAGGTATTTGATCGACTTTATCACCAAGCAACAGAATCCAGATGAAGATTTCGAACAGTTCACGACGGAGATGGAACGGAAGATCAACGCCCTCACACGTGACCAGGCAGACCAGATTATGAATCCTCACAAAATAGAGGGCATGGCGCGGGAGCAGTTGATTATGGATATGCTGACGCAGTATCTCGGTTAAGAACTACTTAACCGCCTTTAAGGTTTGTAGAGGTCGGGAGTTGATAGGCTCCCGACCTCCTTTTCCCTCTATAACAAGTGCTGCATAGCCGCATCGATCTGGCTGTTTTCGAATGAATCCAAGTAGATTTGCGTTACCTTTTCAGAACTATGTCCCAGCGATTCACAAATTATCGACGTGCTAACGCCCTCACGTTTCAATACGGTCGCAAAGCTATGCCGCGAAACATAGGTTGTTAAATCGATAGGGATTTCCAACTCTTTTCCCACCTCTTTCAGTCGCTCGTTCACTTTGGAAATGACTTTGTGAACTCGGTTACGCTGCTGTTGCTCGGTTTTATGAAATGCAGAAAGTATAGGAAACAAAAAGAGCGCACCGTCTTGTTGGTAACGATCTATAATCTCCCGTGCTGTGGGCTGTAAAGGTAGCCTTATCAACTTATGCGTCTTTCGCCGTGTGTAGATTAACCTCCCATCCACGATATTATCTGTTTTAAGGTAGGCTATATCCACGAAATTGATACCACCCATGAAGTAACCGAACGCAAACAAATCGACTGCAAATTGCTTGTAGAAATCATTACTGCGGTATTCGATAATCCGCATGATGTCTGCCTTGCTTATGGCTCGCTTTGCCGTCGCTTGGTGCAGTTTGGAAACCTTGTAGGATTTGAATGGGTAATAATCTGCTTTCACACACTTTTCTTCAATGGCTACATTATAGACTGCCCGCAAAGTACGGAATCGGCGACCTATCGTATTTTCTGAAAAGCCCTGTCCCCGCAACCATGTTTCATAGCGTTTCAACCAAACCGTGTCGATGTCTGAAAAGTAGATATTCAGATGCCCATTGAATTTCAGCAAGGAATTATAAACTTCTTGATGCGAAAGAGCATAGCCTGTTCGCCCCGTTTGCTTCAAGTTCTCGATTTGTGATAGGAACACCTCGCCAACGGTGCGTTTAGTAGTCTTATCTGCAACTCTTTCATGTAACGATGTTGCGGTAAACTCTTTTTTCTCGGCCTGCAATTCAATCATTTTTGCACGATAGGCTTCTATTTTATCAGCAATAAGGCGTTCGATATGCAAACGATTAGGACAATTTCTACGTGGTTTGTTTTTCTCGAAATCCCACAATGCAGGATTGACCGAAACACCGATGCTGGAATATTTCAACTTACGGTCTTTCGTGATTCGTAACATTAGCGGTGATTCATTGTTTGCCAATACTTTGGACTTGTAGCAAACGACCTCGATTGTGGCACTCATGGTTTAAACAACGGTTTAAACAACCTGTTCAAACGTGCATAAAACCGCTACGAAAAAGATAAAAGAAGAACGACCTACATTGCTGTAAGTCGTTCATTTTCAAGTGGTACCAGCGGGAATCGAACCAGCGACACAAGGATTTTCAGTCCTTTGCTCTACCAACTGAGCTATGGCACCATCCCGATCCGGAACGGATTTTCGTTCGAATCGTGGTGCAAAGTTAAGGATAATTTTTAAAATTCCAAATTCTGAGTAAAAAAATTCATTCCCTTTCGACGCTTCTTCGCTCCTTGTCCTTCGACGCTCCCGGCGGAGAAAGAGTGCATATCCGTATCGGAAGGCTGTACCGCTCCCTGTACGGACGAAGATCCCGCTGGGCCGATCCGTATGGCGTATGCAATGCGGAGCGGGTCAAGGCACCGTCGTCCGGATGACTTCGACGATACGGACGTCGATGCCGGCTTCCTGCAATTGTTCGACCACGATCGGCGACACGCCGTCGTCGGTAATGACCATGTCGATGCGGTCAACGTCGCACATCTTGCAGAATCCCCGCCGGCCGAATTTCGAGGAGTCGACCAGCGCGATGACCTTCTGCACCGTCTCGATCATCATCAGCGCCAGGTGACCGCCCATGAGATTGGTCGTCGTCACACCGTAGTTGAGATCGAAACCGTCCACCCCGAAGAAGAGCTTGCTGCACGAAAACTGCCGGAGCATCTGTTCGGCGAAAGGCCCTACGACCGAAAACGAACTGTTGCGCAGCACGCCGCCGAGCTGGATTACCGTGCATTCGTCGTTCTCCGCGAGCGTCGTGGCGACGCTCAGCGACGTCGTGATCGCCGTCAGCTCCTCCACCTCGCGGATCTCGCGCGCCATGGCGAGCGTCGTCGTCCCCGAAGCGATGAGAATCGTGTCGCGCGGTTCCACGAGCCGTGCGGCATAGGCTCCGATGGCGCGTTTTTGGTCGGAACAGAGTTTCTCCTTGTCGTTGACGTGACGCTCCTGAATGTAGGGGTTGGCCAGGATCGCCGAACCGTGTACGCGGTAAAGCATCTGCTGCTGTTCGAGCAGCGTCAGATCCTTGCGGATCGTCACCTCCGAGACGCCGAGCATGTGGGCCAGTTGCGAAACGGACAGCGATGTCTGCTGGTGTAACAGTGCCATGATCCTGCGGTGCCGTTCGTTGACGATCGCCGGTGTCTGCGGAAGGGAGTGAGAGTGTTCGAGAGGGGGCTTCATCTTCGTGCTATTTTATTGCCTGTCGGAAGAGCGGGATACTTTCGTCGAGGGTCATTCCCTTGCGGTAGATGCCTGCCGTCCCGCCGACGAAGATCGAGGCGCCCATGTCGCGCATGAGGCGGGCGCGTTCGCAGCTTACCGACCCGTCGACCGAAATTTCCGTTTCGGGGTGGCCGTGTTCGTCGAGGAAGCGGCGTGCGGCAGCGACCTTGTCGAGGATGCCGTCGATGAGCTTCGCTCCGGCGAAACCGGGTTGGACGAGCATCAGGATCACCCATTCGATCTCGTCGAGATAGGGCGTCAGCGCCTCGACCGGCGTGGAGGGATTCACCACCAGTCCGAATTGCGCTCCGCGTGCCCGGACGGCTTTCGCCAGCTCGTGCAGCTGTTCCCCCAGTTCGACGTGCAGCGAAATCCGGTCGCCGGGACGGATGTCCATCGCCTCCATGATCGGGAGGGGGTGTTCGACCATCAGGTGGATGTCGAGCGGCAGCTTCGTTACGCGGTGCATCGCCGCGATGAAATCGACGCCGAACGTGAGGTTGGGAACGAAATGGGCGTCCATCACATCCACGTGGAGGTAATCCACGCCGTTGCGTTCCAATTGCTTGATGTCGCGCTCCAGATTCATCAGATCGGAGCACATAACCGAAACCGATATTTTTCCTTCTTTGGTGGGTTGCATGGTGTATTTATTATGCTTGCAGATTGATTTTTTTCTCCCGTTCGGCGTTGAATTTCGCCGCCGCTTCGTAACCGTCGCCCTTGGCGTTCCAGATCGTGGCGATCGTCAGCATGCCGACGACGGCGAAGGCGAGGATCACGATGTAGGTGCTGCCCCAGCCGTAGTGGTCGGCCACGTAGCCGAATCCCACGCCCGAGATCAGCGTGCTGGCGTAACCGAAGATACCCAGGATGCCGTTGGCGCTGGCCGCCGCCTCCTTGGTGGCCTGGTTGGCCGCCGCGATGCCCAGCAATGCCTGCGGGCCGTAGATGAAGAAGGCGATCAGCGTGAAGGGAATGGCCAGTACCCATGCCGAGGCCGTGTCGGGGACGAGCCAGAAGATCGCCGTGGAGATGATGGCACCGAGCATACAGAACACGCAGGTGCGGTGGGCGCGGCTGCCGAAGATATGGTCCGTGGCCCAGCCTGCGACGACCATGCCCAGATTGCCGCCCACGAACTCGAAGACGGCTACCATGATGCCCGCCACGGCGACCGATACGCCCTTCGAACCGGGCAGGAGCATCATGCCCCAGTCGAGCATCGAGAAGCGGACGATGTAGACGAAGAAGTTGGTGACGGCCAGCACCCAGATGATCGGGTTGCCGAATACCATGCGGCGCAGGAACGCCTTGTGGTAGGCGGAGTCCGACGTGGTCTCCTTCTTCTCCCCGCCGGCCGGCGGTGCGGCCTGCGTTTCCAGCTCGGGCAGTCCGACCGACGACGGCTTGTCGCGCAGCGTGAGATAGAGCGCACCTGCGCCGATGAGCGAAATGGCCGCCGGAACGAGGAAGCAGAGACGCCATGCACTGTTGTCGAAGTGGTGGACGAGAAGCGCCCCCAGCACGAAAATCAGACCGGCGCCGATCGAGTGCGACATGTTCCAGATCGACATCTTGGTCGCCAGTTCGTTGGCCGGGACCCAGTGGGTCATCAGCGGCGAGACGGGCGGCACGCCCATGCCCTGGAAATAGCCGTTCAGCAGCAGGATCGAACCCATGATGATCGTCAGCGCCGTGATGTATTCGCTGCCGCCGGCCGTGCCCGTGATGAGCAGGGCCATTTTGTCGCTGAACCCGAACCCGATGTTGACGAGCGCGCAGAGCGCTAGGCCCAGCGCCATGAATTTGCGGGCGCTCACCCGATCGGCGATGAATCCGTTGATGAACCGCGAAACGCCGTAGATGACGCCGTTGAGGGTCAGGAAGATTCCGAGCTGCGTCTTGGTGATGCCGAAGGTAGCCTCGATGCTCGGCATGGCGGTGTTGAAGTTCTTGCGCACGAAATAGTAGAGTGCGTAACCGATCATCGAGACGATGATGGTGCGGGTTTGCCAGTACTTGAATTTTTTCGTTTGTTCGGGTGTCATCATTCGGTTTGAGTTTTGAGTTCCACTGCCGCAGCGGTGTGCCGCGCGGCAGTGAAAGCGGTTCGTATTGTTTCGACTGCTTATGCAAATGTAAGTAAAAAATCGTAAAGAACAACAGAAAGGCAGACGTTACTTATGGAATTATGATTTTTTCTCTTTACATTTGCGATATATTCGACCGTATATTTCGGGCGAACCAGAACCCTAAACGTATTCTCGAAAATGAAAAGACTTCTCTACTTTTTGGCAGCCCTCCTGTTCGCGCTGCCGATGACGGCCGCCGCGCAGCCTTCGGTGCATGTCGTCTCCGGCCCCTACCTCCAAGCGGTGGGCGAGCGGGAGTTCACGGTGGTTTGGACCACCAACATCGACGCCGTCTCGTGGGTCGAGATCGCACCCGACGACGGTACGCATTTCTACAACACCGAACGGCCGAAATACTATCAGGTGCTCAACGGCCGCCGTCCGATCGGCAAGCTCCATGTGGTGACGGTGAGCGGACTCGAACCCGCCACCACCTACCGTTACAGGGTGATGCAGAACGGCGTGCTGGTGAACGAAGGCCGCAAGCGCGTCATCTTCGGCGAGGGCTTCGGCAGCGACATCCTGCGGCACAAGCCCTTCGAGGTGACGACGCTCGACCGCTCGAAGAGCGAGGTCGCCTTCTCGGTGGTGAACGACATGCACGAGCACGACTCGATCCTGCGCGTTCTCTACAAGGACGTGAAGCCCGGCAAGTACGACTTCGTCTGCTTCAACGGCGACATGACCACGTCGATCGACGCCGAGAGCGAGCTGATGGATCACTACCTCGCCTCGTCGTCGGAGCTCTTCGCCTCCGATACGCCGCTCTACGTGGCGCGCGGCAACCACGAGAACCGCGGTACGTTCGCCATGGAGTGGATGAACTACTTTCCTTCGTCGACGGGGCGTCCTTACTTTTCGTTCCGTCAGGGGCCCGTCTACTTCATCGTGCTCGACAGCGGCGAAGACAAGCCCGACAGCGACATCCGCAACATGGATCTGATGCGTTCCGACGATTTCCGTGCCGAGGAGGCCGAGTGGCTGGCGCGCGTGGTCGAGGAGCCCGATTTCAAGAGCGCCCCCGTGCGCATCGTCTTCTGCCACATGCCTCCTGCTCCCGGCGGCTGGCACGGCGGCTCGGAGGTGGCGCGGCTGTTCGTTCCGATTCTCAACCGTGCGGGCATCGACCTGATGCTGTCGGCCCATATCCACCGTTACAAATTCTGGGACAAGGGCGAGAACGGCTGCGATTTCCCCGTGCTGTGCAATCCCAATCTGACCCGTATGGACGTAAAGGCGGACGCCCGCAACATCGACGTGAAGATTTACGACGCTTCGGGTGCGTTGAAACACCAGAACAAATTTACGAAATAGCCGTTCGCCGACATTTCGGCTGCGCCGTTCCCCGATCGGGGAACGGCGTTTTTTATCATCGGCGACGGATCCCTCCGTAATTTTCGCAATCTTGTACTTCGCTTCGGACATCGTGTTCCGGCAAAACGGATATCCGTTTTTTTCGCATCGTCGGCTATGCCTTGCGATGCTGCGTCCCCGTGTCATCGAATAAATGTTTGCTTCTGCGCTCGATTTTTCCTATCTTTGACTTCGCCTTAGATACTTCGTCTCGGCATAGTCAAACATGCGTTTGCTTCTGCACTCGACTTTTGCTATCTTTGGCTTCGCCTTAGATACTGTCTCGGCACAATCAAACAAGCGTTTGCTTCTGCGCTCGACTTTTCGTATCTTTGTATAACCAATGCGGCCGCTGGCCGGCGGTCCGCTCCGGCGGGCGCGCTCCGGACGCAGACTGGCAGGGGCTAAATTAAAATATACGGATATGAACAGCAAATACGCTTTGCCCAAAGACGGAGGATTGATCGTCGACTCGGCTCCGAGCGACATCATCCGCCGCTATGAAAAGATTCCCGCCTCGGTCTTCGAACACGAATCCGAAGGCGTGGGGTATGTCGCCGACCTGATCGTGCGGGCGATCAAGAAGCACAACGAATATTCGCTTTCGAACGAGATTTTCGAGGACGTGCAGCCCTTCGTATTGGGACTCACGACCGGCCGAACGCCGCTGGGGCTTTACCACGAGCTGGTGCGCCGCTACCGGGACGGCATGGTGAGTTTTTCGAACGTCGCGGTTTACAGCCTCGACGAATTCTACCCGATCGGGGCCGACGAGCCGCAGAGCCGCAACTACCGCATCCACGAGGAGTTTCTCAACCATATCGATATCCTGCCCGAAAACATCCATATTCCCGACGGGACGGTGCCCGAATCGCGTATCTCGCGTTACTGCGAATCCTACGACCGGGCGATCAACCACATCGACCTGATGATTATCGGCGTCGGAGAGCAGGGGCAGCTCGGGTTCAACGAGCCCGGCTCCTACGAGAAGTCGCGCACGCGGCTGGTGCAGCTTTCGCACGAGTCGCGCAAGATCCAGTCGTCGGCCTTCTCGGGGATCGACGATACGCCCAAAATGGCCATTACGATGGGGATCGATACCATCATGCGCGCCGACAAGATCGTGCTCATGGCATGGGGCGAGGAGAAGGCCGACGTGATCCGCAAGGTCGTCGAGGGGCAGATCACCGATCAGGTGCCCGCCACGGCGTTGCAGGAGCATCACAACATCGAGGTGGTGATCGACGAGAACGCCGCCGGAAAGCTCACGCGCGAGGTTGCGCCGTGGCTGGTCGGCCCCTGCGAGTGGACGCCCAAGTTCACGCGCAAGGCGGTCATCTGGCTGTGCGGCGTGGTGGGGAAGCCGATTCTGAAACTCACCCACTCGGACTACATCGAAAATTCGCTGGGCGAGCTGCTCGAAGCCAAAGGGCCTTACGACAAGATCAACATCGACGTCTTCAACGATCTGCAACATACCATTACCGGCTGGCCGGGCGGCAAGCCCAACGCCGACGACTCGACGCGGCCCGTTCCGTCGAAGCCCTTTCCAAAAAAGGTGCTGATCTTCTCGCCGCACCCCGACGACGACGTGATTTCGATGGGCGGCACCTTCATCCGTCTGGTCGACCACGGGCACGACGTGCACGTGGCCTACGAGACGTCGGGCGATTTCGCCGTCAACGACGACGTCGTCCTGCAACAGCTCGATACGGTGCGCGAACTGGGTTTCGCGGATCGTTTCGATGAGGTGAAACGTCTTATCGCCGGTAAAGTGAAGGGGCAGCCCGAACCGCGCGAGCTGTTGGACATCAAGGCGGCGATCCGCCGCGCCGAGGCCAAGGCCGCCGACCGTTCGTTCGGGCTCGATCCGTCGCACGTCCATTTCCTGAACCTGCCTTTCTACGAAACGGGCGGATTGAAGAAGGCGCCGCTTTCGCAGCGCGACATCGATATCATCGTCAAGCTGTTGCGCGAGATCGAACCCGACCAGATCTACGCCGCAGGCGATCTGGCCGATCCGCACGGCACGCACCGCACCTGCATGGAGGCCGTACTGGGAGCGTTGGAGGTCGCTAAGGGCGACGCATGGCTCAAGAATTGCCATCTGTGGCTCTATCGCGGGGCCTGGTTGGAGTGGGATCTGGGGATGGTCGATATGGCCGTGCCCCTTTCGCCCGACGAGCTGATCAAGAAACGTCACGCCATTTACCGCCACGTGTCGCAGAAGGATATCGTGCCCTTCCCGGGCAGCGATTCGCGCGAATTCTGGCAGCGCGCCGAGGAGCGCACGCAGAATACCGCCCGCCTCTACGACAAGTTGGGCATGGCCGAATACCAGGCCATCGAGGTCTTCGTGAAAATGTTTTAACACCAAATAAGATTCTATGAGACTGATTATCGAAGAGAACGACGCGAAAGCCGGCCTGTGGACGGCCCGTTACATCGTCGCGCGGATCAAGGAGAAGGCGGCCCGGACCGACCGTCCGTTCGTACTGGGACTGCCCACCGGCTCGACGCCCGTGGAGACCTACAAGGAACTGGTGCGCCTGTATGAGGCGGGCGAGGTGTCGTTCC
>CDYZ01070681.1_pt1 | contig 17044 bp, 14 predicted proteins | sample 554921 | NCBI WGS metagenome assembly CDYZ01 (sample SAMEA3182058, study PRJEB8094) | gut metagenome | biome: human; feature: gut; material: Stool; isolation source: human stools | place: Canada | collected 2012-11-26 | reverse complement strand
TTCCGGGTATCGGGGGTTTGAATCCCTCATCTTCCGCAAACCTAAGGTGAAACCATCATGAAAAAATTAATCATTTCCATACTCTTATTTTTGCCCTTGATGTCTGTTCAAGCGCAAAGTGTCCTCACACCCCAACAGCAGTTGGAGGAGGCTCAGAAAAAGCTTGAGGAAGCCAAAAAGGCGGTAGAGGAAGCCAAGCAGAAGGCGGAAGCTGCCAAGAAAAAAGCAGAGGAAGAGGCTAAGAGAAAGGCGGCTGAGGAGGCAAAAGCCAAGGCCGAAAAGATACAGCAACAGATAAAGGAAGCTGAGGCTGAGACTGCAAGACTGAAGGCAGAGGCGGCAAGACTAAACGCAGAAGCCAATGGTGCTGCGGCAACAACAGCTGCTCCTGAGGCAACCACTGCCCCATCGGCTCCTGCAGCAACCACAGCGACTCCTGCTCCTGCCACCACAGCATCGCAGGGCTCGGGATGGGTAATTCCTAAGGCAACAAAGAAGGAGACACCTAAACCTGCTGCTCAGGTTAACGGCGCGAAACTGAAGGAAGACCCCAAATACCTGGAAGGCGCCATCACCTTCGACGAACAGGGCAAAATCGTGTTTGACACAGAGATAGAAGCCCCCGGCAAGAGCGCAGCCCAGCTTTACGACCTGGTGTTCGACTACATGAGCGGCCTGACTCAGGACAAAGAGAGCAAGGCAAGCCGAATGGCGCTGGTGAACAAAGACGAACACATCATCGTAAACACGATGGACGAATGGCTCGTGTTCAGCAACTCCTTCATCTCGCTCGACAGAACAGAATGCAAATACAACCTCATCGCCAAGATAACAGACGGAAAGGTGAGCCTGTCGATTAACCACATTAATTATATTTATGAGGAGGGAAGACAGACCGGATTCAAACTGCCAGCCGAAGAGGTGATCATCGACAAGGTGGCACTGACCAAGAAAAAGAACGACCTGGCACGCATCTTCGGTAAGTTCCGCAAGAAGACCATCGACAGAAAAGACCAGATTTTCAGCGAAATAGCAGCTCTGGTGAAATAAATTTCGAGGGAATAGAACAGTAACAAACGCAATATGACAACAGAACAAAATAACAACAATGCTGCCGAAAACAAGGAGCAGCAACAGCAAGAGGCTCAGGAGAAGACAACCTACGCCGTGAGACCTCACCACCACTATAAACGACTGGACTACAGCGACCCGACCAACCTGAAAGTGCGCAACAAGCTGAACACGGCTTTCATCCTATTGGTCATCGTGGGCATCACGCTGTGGTACACAATGGACACACACACACCTGCCTACGTAGTTCTGCTCGTAGGAGTAGTGGTGAAAATCGCCGAAGTATGTATTCGACTATTCAGAAAATGATGAAGAAAAGTAAAGTAATCCTTACGATAACTCTGTTTTGTGCTGCGACATCGCCTGTCGTGGCACAAACCGATTTTAGCAACAACGAGGACTCGATGTTTGCACCCGTCAACAACAGGAACGTCAGAACCGACTCATTAGGGTCGGACAAAGAAATACCCAAGGGACTGAAGGTGTGGACCATAGACGAGCGATTCGGCGACCGACAGGAGGCACAGGTGGACACCCTGCAGCACATGTACATGAACACCCCATTCACCTCGGGACTGAGGGGAGAATACAACTCGCTGGGCAATCTGGGTTCGCCCCGCATCAACCGTATCTTTATCGACCGACGGCTGGACCAGGGGCAGTTTATCTTCGCACAGCCCTTCGACTGCATCAACACGCCCATCAGCGAATTCCACTTCACCAACACCTATTCGCCCATCACCAACGTGACGCTCAACAGCTGCGGAAACCGTACCAACGGCGAGGACGACTTCAAGGCGATGTTTGCCGTCAACGCGGGAAAACGACTGGGCATGGGATTCAGATTCGACTATAAGTACGGACGTGGCTACTACGACAGCCAGAGCACCTCGCACTTCAAGTACACCATGTGGGGATCGTACATAGGCGACAGATACCAGGCGCACCTGCTCTTCTCTACCCTGCACCAGAAGGCGACAGAGAACGGCGGAATCACCAACGACGACTACATCAAGCACCCCGAACTCTTCGAAGACACCTATGCCGAGAACGAGATTCCTACCGTGCTTCAGCAGAACTGGAACAGAAACAACAGCATACACGTGTTCTTCAACCACAGGTACAATGTGGGATTCAACAGAAAGGTGCGCATGACCGACGAGGAGATCAAGGCGAAGAAGTTTGCCATGGCCTCGAAGAAGGAGAATGCCGCCGAGGACGCCAAGGAGGAGGCAAGGAAAAAGGCTCGCCAAGAGGGCAAGAAGTTCGACGAGGATGCCTTCGGCAAGACACCTAAGTTTGCCGGACGGCCTGACGACGCAAAGATAGCGGGCGACGAGCCTGCTGCCGACAAGAAGAATGCCAAGCCGACAGAGCGCATCGCCGTGAACGGTAAGAACGCCGCCGACAGCATCATGGCACAGGAGAAGAAGGCGGCTCAGGACACGACCTGGATGAAAAACGAATACGTGCCGGTGACAAGCTTTATACACACCTTGAAGTTCGACAACTACAGCCGTACTTATATCGCCTATCAGACACCTGCCGACTACTATCTGAACGAATACTACACGGCGGGAAAATACGAGGGCGACTCCATCTACGACAACACCAAGCACTGGGAGATGAAGAACACCCTGGCGCTGGCTACGCTGGAGGGATTCAGCAAGTGGGCTAAAGCGGGACTGAAGGCTTTCGTGAGCTACGACCTGCGCCACTTCGAGTTGCCTGACACCGAGGGCGGCGTGATGAAATACAACGAGCACTCGGTGAGTGTGGGCGGACAGTTGAGCAAGCGACAGGGCAAGCTGCTGCATTATAATGCCGTGGCCGAAATCGGTGTGGCCGGCGAGGATGCAGGAACCCTGGCGGTCGACGGCGACGTGGACGTGAACATCCCCTTCCTCGGCGACACATTGTCGGTCATCGGTAGTGGTTTCTTCCACAGAATCACTCCTTCGTTCTACTTCCGCAACTATCACGGTCGTCACTTCTGGTGGGAGAACGACCTCGACAAGATTATCCACACACGCATCATGGGAACGCTGAAGTTTGCCAAGACAAAGACGATGCTCAGAGTGGCTGTGGACGAGATAAAGAACTATGCCTACCTGAGCCAGAGCTACAACGTGACGGACAACAACCAGGCGGCACATACGGGAGTAACGGTGCAGGCCAAGCAGAGCGGGAGCCCCGTCAACCTGCTGACAGCCCAGCTGTTCCAGGACGTGAGATGGGGAATACTGAACTGGGAGAACGTCATTACCTATCAGCACTCGAGCAAGACGGACGTCATCCCCGTGCCTGCGCTCAACGTGTACAGCAACCTGTATTTGAAATTCCCTGTGGTGAAGGTGCTCAACATCGACCTGGGTGCCGACGTGAGATACTTCACAAGCTATGAGGCCCCCGACTATTCGCCTGCGCTGAGTCAGTACACAGTACAGGACAATGGCGACAAGAATGTGAAAGTGGGCAACTACCCCATCGTCAACGTCTATGCCAACGTGCACATCAAGCATACACGTTTCTTCGTAATGATGACACACGTCAACAAGGGTTCGGGCGACAAGAACTATTTCTTCGTGCCCCACTATCCGCTCAATGGCAGCGTGTTCCGATTCGGTGTTAGCTGGAACTTCTTCAATTGATGATTGCAACAAATTCGATAAAGGCCTGGTTTTTGGCAGCGCGCCCCAAAACGCTGTCGGCTGCGGCTGTACCCGTACTGATAGCCATCGCACTCGCTATGCGCGACTGCTATCTGATGAAAACAGTTGGCGATACTGCACAGCCTCACATCCTGTACATACCAACCCTACTGTGTCTGCTCTTCGCATGGGTGATGCAGATTGACTCCAACTTCGTGAACGACTACTTCGACTTTAAACGGGGAAATGACGACGAGACACGATTAGGCCCCAAGAGGGCCTGCGCCGAAGGATGGATCACCGAACACGCCATGAAGACGGGCATCATCGTGACCACGCTCCTTGGATGCGCCATCGGTCTGCCACTCGTCATCTACGGAGGAATGGCCATGATTTGGGTGGGAGTGGCCTGCGTAGCGTTCTGCTTCCTCTACACCACAACCTTCAGCTACCACGGCATGGGCGACATACTGGTGCTGCTGTTCTTTGGCATCGTACCGGTGTGCTGCACCTATTATGTCATCATGCCCGAGGGCTACAAGACAGTAAGTACTGAGGTGGTGATGGCCGCTATCGCCTGCGGACTGGTGGTGGACACACTCTTAGTGGTGAACAACTTCCGCGACAGAGACAACGACCGCGAGGCTGGCAAACGCACACTCATCGTCAAGTTAATCGACAGATGGGACGAGAAGAGTGCACTCTGGCTCTATCTGCTCTTGGGGTATGTGCCCCTCGCCATCATGATGTGCATGGGAATCCACGATGCCGTAGTGCGCGACACCTCTACCTTCGCCCTCCCCCTCTATGCCGTCTACGCCGGCATGCACCATACTACCTACCGGCAGCTGAAAGCCATCAACCACGGCAGGGAACTCAACAGGGTGTTGGGAAGTACGGCACGCAATATTTTCATCTATGGACAAATCGTATTCCTGACCATCGTCCTGGGATTCGCATTGGAAATATAATGAGGAGAAAAAGCAATGATACAACAAGTAAGTATGGAAATCATGGAGTTTGTGGAAACACAGATTCTGCCAAAATATACAGAGTTCGGTGAAAGCCACGGACTCAGACACGTCAACAGGGTGATCAAGAACTCTCTGAAGTTGGCACGCATTACGGGTGCCGACATCAACATGGTGTATGTCGTGGCTGCCTACCACGACCTGGGAATGAGCGGACCGAGAGCTATCCACCACATCACGAGTGGAAAGATTCTCATGGCAGATGCCCGGCTGAAGCGATGGTTCTCCCAAGACCAGATAAAGATCATGAAAGAGGCGGTGGAAGACCACAGGGCCTCGTCAAGCCGTCAGCCCAGAAGCATCTACGGAAAAATCGTGGCTGAAGCCGACCGCGACATCGACACCCACGAGATCTTCCTCCGTGCCATCCTCTATGCCAAGGAAAACAATCCCGGTAAAGACAAGGAACAAATATGGGAACTCTTCGCCCACCACATGGACGAGAAGTACTCAGTACATGGATACATCAAACTCTGGATTCCCAACTCGCCCAACGAGAAGGAACTGAAAATGCTGCGCGACATCATCGAGGACAAAGCGCTGCTAAGACAGGAATTCGACAAGATTTACGAGAGCATTCTCTGAAGTCAAGGAGAATTCAATGGAATTAAAACAAAGGCTATCCTAACTCAAGAATCATTCTGAATGAGATATTTGATTCGAGCCAATAATTTTTAAGTCAAGAATTTGAGAAGCATTCCTGTCAAAAATAAAATATTCCTGCCTCTTCTTCCCCTTTATCTTCTTAACAAAAAATCGCCCTAAATGGTTACTATTTCAATTAAAATTAGTAACTTTGCACTCAAATATAAAAACGATAAAGATTAGGATGAAAAAAATGTTATTTACGCTGCAATTACTGCTGTTCGCAGTTATTGCACAGGCACAACTGCTTAGCCCTGTAAAATTCACCAGTCAGTTGAAAACTAACGGGACAGCAGTTGCAGAGATTGTATTCAGCGGAAAGATTCAACCAGGATGGCACGTCTACTCTACAGGTTTGGGAAGCGACGGACCTATCTCGGCAACCTTCAACGTCAACAAAATGGAAGGCGTAGAACTCGTCGGCAAACTGCAGGCACGAGGCAACGAGGTGTCGAAATACGACAATATGTTCGGCATGAAGCTGCGTTTCTTCGAAGGAAGCGCAACTTTCGTGCAGAAGGTAAAATTCACTGCTGCTCAGTATGTTATCGACGCATACTTGGAATACGGAGCCTGCAACGACCAGAGCTGTCTGCCTCCTTCAGAGGTCAACTTCAAGCACACAGGCAAGGCGCCTGCCATAGACAGCAAGGCTGCTCTGGAAGCCAAGACCGACAACAAGCAGGACGCTGCAATGGCAGCCAAGGCCAAAGCCGACTCTATCGCCATGATGCAGGCTGCCTTGACCGACACCGCACAGCAGAACACCTTGGACAGCGCAGCCCTGGCTCAAGCTGCCGAACAGCTCGACACCAAGGCGCTGTGGCAGCCCGTAGTGAAAGAGCTGCAGGCGTTCGGAGGCGCCAACGACATAGCCAACCACTCACTCATCTATATCTTCCTGATGGGACTGGTGGGCGGACTCCTCGCGCTGGTGATGCCTTGCATCTGGCCTATCATTCCGATGACGGTGAGTTTCTTCCTGAAACGTGCCAAGAACGACAAGAAGAAGGGCGTTCGCGATGCCTGCACTTACGGACTCAGCATCGTGGTTATCTATCTGACTCTGGGTCTCGCCGTCACAGCCATCGCAGGTCCAAGCACACTCAACGCCCTGTCTACAAGTGCCGTATTCAACATCATTCTCTTCGTACTATTGGCTGTGTTCGCCTTCTCATTCTTCGGATGGTTTGAAATCAAACTGCCCGACCGCTGGGGCAACGCCGTAGACAACAAGGCATCGAGCACCACTGGACTGATATCCATCTTCCTCATGGCCTTCACACTCGTACTGGTGTCTTTCTCGTGCACAGCACCTATCATCGGACTGCTGTTGGTTCAGACGGTGACATCGGGCGACTGGCTGGCTCCTACCGTGGGCATGCTGGGATTCGCCCTGGCACTCGCCCTGCCCTTCACCCTCTTCGCACTCTTCCCATCATGGCTTAAGTCGGCTCCAAAGTCTGGCTCATGGATGGAAACCATCAAGATCGTACTGGGATTCGTCGAACTGGCGTTCTCGCTGAAGTTCCTCTCTGTAGCCGACCTGGCTTACGGCTGGCACATCTTGGACCGCGAGGTGTTCCTGTCGCTCTGGATAGTCATCTTCGGCGCCCTGGGTCTCTACCTCATCGGTAAGTTGAAGTTCCAGGTGGACGCCATCGGAGGCGAGATAGACAAGCCTATGCCCGTGCCCTGCATCATGCTGGGTCTGTGCTCGCTGGCCTTCGCCGTGTATATGGTTCCAGGACTCTGGGGCGCTCCCTGCAAGGCGGTAAGTGCTTTCGCTCCTCCTATCAACACACAGGACTTCAATCTGAACAATAAGACCGTAGAGCCTGCCTACAAGGACTACGAGATGGGAATGGCTGCTGCCAAGGCTCAGGGCAAACCCGTGCTGATAGACTTCACAGGATTCGGCTGCGTGAACTGCCGCAAGATGGAAGCTTCGGTATGGACCGACGCCAACGTGGCTGACAAACTGACCAAAGACTACGTGCTCATCTCGCTCTATGTGGACGACAAGACACCTTTGCCACAGCCTATGGAAGTGACTTTCAACGGTGAGAAGCGCACCCTGCGAACCATCGGCGACAAGTGGAGCTATCTGCAGGCAAGCAAGTTTGGTGCCAACGCTCAGCCCTTCTACGTGGCTGTCGACAACGACGGCAATCCGCTCACCGCAGCTTTCAGCTTCAAGGAAGACGTCAACGCATATCTTGAGTTCCTGAATAAGGGACTCGACAACTACAGAAAGTAAAACTCGAGTAAAATAAATAAAACAATGAACAGTAGAAAAGAAATTCCAGTCCTGTTGCTTACAGGCTATTTAGGCAGTGGAAAGACAACACTACTCAACAAGATTTTGGCTAACCAGAAAGGCATCAAGTTTGCAGTCATCGTCAACGATATCGGCGAGGTGAACATCGATGCTGCCCTCATAGAACAAGGAGGCGTGGTAGGAAAGAAAGACGACTCGCTCGTGGCTCTGCAAAACGGATGCATCTGCTGTACGCTGAAGATGGACCTCGTGGAACAGCTCAAGGAAATCGTCGACATGCAGAAGTTCGACTACATCGTCATTGAGGCAAGCGGCATCTGCGAGCCTGCGCCTATCGCACAGACCATCTGCTCGATTCCTACACTCGGACCACAATACGTCAAGAACGGAGTGCTGAGACTCGACAGCATCGTTACCGTTGTGGACGCTCTGAGAATGAAAGACGAGTTTGCAGGCGGCGACGACCTGATGAAGAACAACATCGACGAGGAAGATCTGGCGTCGCTCGTCATCCAGCAAATAGAGTTCTGCAACATCATCCTGCTCAACAAGGCTGCTGAGGTGGAACCCAAAGACCTCGACAAACTGAAGCACATCATCAAAGCCATACAGCCAAAGGCTGAAATCTTCGAGTGCAACTACGGCGACGTAGACCTCGACAAGATTGTCAACACACGTAAGTTTGACTGGGAAACCGTGGCCACATCGGCTGGATGGATCCAGGAGATTGAGGCAGAACGCAACGAAGATCATCACGAACACGACGATCACGACGATCACGATGATGACGATGACGACGATGAGCACGAGCATCATCATCACGACCACGACCATCACCATCATCATCACCATCACCACGACGATGAGGGAGAGGCTGAGGAATACGGCATCGGCACCTTCGTGTACTACAGCCGCAAGCCTTTCGACCTGGGACTCTTCGACGACTTCGTGGCACGCAAATGGCCACGCGACGTGGTAAGAGCCAAGGGAATCTGCTACTTTGCCGACGAGAGAGACATGTGCTACGTGTTCGAACAGGCTGGAAGACAGAAGACCGTGAAGCAGGCTGGACAATGGATAGCCACCATGCCTAAAGACCAACTCGACGAGCTGCTGGCACGTGAGGAACAGCTCAGAAAGGAATGGGACGACAAGGTGGGCGACAGAATGATCAAGATCGTATTCATCGGTCAGCATCTGCAGAAAGAGGCCATCTGCAAGGAATTGGACAAATGCCTCGTGGATTAAATCGACACACAGCAGAAAAATTACATAAATACGCAACTGAACTTCAGCAAGTTCGGAAGTTAAACACAACATAATACGCAACAAAAAGAAACAGCATGAAGATTGATTTTAGACCAGCTTTCATGAAAGACTTTGACGGTTGCTGGACGGTCATCAACGAAGCCAGAGAACAGATGATCAAGTCGGGACGTCACCAGTGGACAGAGCAATATCCTGCCTACAAGGACATCCTGGCAGACATCAACAACGGCAATGCCTATGTGCTCACCGTGAACGACCAGATAGCCGTTTACGGAGCGGTGGTGCTGAACGGAGAACCTGCCTACGAGTTTCTCGAAGGAAAATGGCTCACCAACAGCAACTATTACGTCATACACCGGTTCGCAACCCTGCCCAAACTGCAGAGAGAGGGATACGCACGCATTTTCATCAACAAGGTGTGCAGCCTGTGCGAAGTGGAGCACGTGCCCAGCATCAAGGTGGACACCAACTACGACAACCTGCCCATGGTGAGCCTGCTCTCGTCTATGGGGTTCTGCCTTTGTGGAAAGGTGAGCTATGGAGAGAGAGGGCTGAGATTCGCCTTTGAAAAAATCACCATGCGGCCCAAAGAGCATAGATAAAAAGAAGAAACTCCAAAAAATTCAGGAGAAAGAAATACAACGATGATCAGCAAGAACAAGATAAAATATATCAAGTCGCTCGAACTGAAGAAAAACCGCAACAAGGAAGGTAAGTTCGTGGCTGAAGGACACAAGGTGGTGAACGACCTCTTAGTACTGCAGCCTGCATCGCTTATTGTGGCTACCGAAGAATGGCTCAAAGACAAAAGCATTGACCCAAGGACGGAAGTGGTCACAGTAAGCGAGGAGGAACTCAGAAAGGTGAGCTTCCTGCAGCATCCGCAACAGGTGCTCGCCGTCTTTGACCAAAGGGAAAACAGAGACTTCGCTTCTGCCAACATCGACTTCAACTGTCTGAACCTTGCCCTCGACGGAGTGCAGGACCCGGGCAACCTGGGAACCATCATCCGCATCGCCGACTGGTTTGGCATAGAGAACATTTACTGTTCGCCCGAAACTGCCGATGTGTATAATCCCAAGGTGGTGCAAGCCACGATGGGAAGCATTGCCAGAGTGAAGGTCCTGTATGGCGACCTGATGACGCTGTTCGCCTCGCTGCCTGCCGACGTGCCTGTCTATGGTACCCTGCTCGACGGTGAGGACATCTATTCACAACAGCTCGACAACCGTGGATTCATCGTCATGGGAAACGAGGGAAAAGGCATCTCGCCCGAACTCACCCAGAGGGTGAACCGCAGGCTGCTCATCCCCAACTTCCCTCCAGAAAGACCTACTGCCGACAGTCTGAACGTAGCAATAGCCACGGCCATCACCTGCTCGGAATTCAGAAGACAAGGAAGGAGATGAAACTAATGTTTAGTGTTTAATGTGCAGAAAGGTTGTTATCCCACAATTAAACACTAAACATTAAACATTTAACACTAAGCATTCAATGAAACTATGAAGATAAATGATTTGATAAAGCATCGCAGTGTAACTGCCTGCATGAAAGAAGCTTACAGTCTGATGACTGGCAATGTGAAGAACCTGCTGAAAAGTACATGGTGGGCTTTTATGATCTATGCATTCATGGTGGCATTCATGGTTTACCTGCGCACACCCAACAAGATGCTTCACGACTGGGGCGAGGAAAACATGATGCTGTCGTTCTGCCTGCAGACGGTCGTTTACTTGGGTGTCATCGTGGCGGCTTTCCTTATGGGAGCAGCAGCATGGCGCTGGCTGACCGACAAGCCTTTTGGCAGAATGATGAAGCGTTTTACTACGATTTATCTCGCTTCGGCTGTCGTCAGTTTCGTCGTCACATTCGCCGCAACGTTTGCCCTAACTTGCTTTTACCTTACGGCATTTCTCACAGCCTCAGGCTCGGCTGCTACGGCAGATTCGGCAACAGGCTCGCCCTCGCTCCTCATCATCGTGCTCTTTGCACTCGCCATCGTCGCTGCCACCGCCCTCTGCATGGCGGTGAGTCTACCTTTCGCCTATCTCACTCCCAAATACATGTTGCAGGAAAAGGGTGAGAAATTACGCCCCTGGAAATCATTCAAGTGCGGATTCCGCCACATGGGTTCCATCTTCAAGATGGGTTTCCTGGGCTGTCTTGTCATCCTGGTGGCAGGTATTCTGATCTACATTCCTCTCGCCATCCTGATAGGCGCACAGGTATCGGCACAGATGGGCACTCTCGAAGGCGACCCGGTAGGAACGCCCTCCTACTTCACCTTCCTCTTCATCGTTGTGACAGCTCTCCTGCTGTTCGTCTTCGCATACATCCTGCACTGGTTGTTTATCTCGTACATCTATCTCTATGGCAGTATAGAGAACGACGAAATGAAGAAAACTGAAATGCTAAATGCTAAATGCTAAAAATCATTCAACATAAAAAAGACATAGACATGAAACAAACCAGACTGCTATTCATCGACCGCGACGGAACCTTGATTCAGGAGCCGGAAGATGAACAGATTGACAGCTTCGAGAAGCTTGTCTTCACCAAGGGCGTGATGAGAAACCTCAGTTTCATTGCCCAACACACAGACTATCAGCTCGTCATGGTGAGCAACCAGGACGGATTAGGCACCGACTCCTTCCCGGAAAACACTTTCTGGCCTGTGCACAACTTCATCATCCAGACACTGGAAAGTGAGGGAATCCACTTCGAGGAGCAGCTGATAGACCGCCATTTCCCCGAGGACAACTCGCCCATGAGAAAGCCTGGCACCGGCATGCTGGCCCACTATATTGACAATCCAAAATACGACTTGGCCAACAGCTATGTCATCGGCGACCGTGAAACCGACGCTCAGCTGGCCGAGAACCTGGGATGCAAGAGTCTGATACTGGGCAAAGACGGCATGGACTGGGACAAGATAGCCGAAATTCTCTTTGCCGGCGACCGCATCGCCGAGGTAAAACGCACCACCAAGGAGACTGACATATATATTAAGGTGAACCTCGACGGTTCGGGCCACTGCGACATCTCCACAGGACTGGGCTTCTTCGACCACATGTTGGAGCAGATAGGAAAGCACGGAATGATGGACCTCACCATCCATACCAAGGGTGACCTCTACGTGGATGAGCACCACACCATCGAAGATACAGGCATCGCACTGGGCGAATGTCTGCTTCAGGCATTGAACAACAAGAGAGGCATCGAGAGATATGGCTACTGTCTGCCTATGGACGACTGCCTGTGCCAGGTGGCTCTCGACTTTGGTGGACGCCCCTGGCTCGTTTGGGACGCTAAGTTCCATCGCGAGAAAGTAGGCGAAATGCCCACCGAGATGTTCAAGCACTTCTTCAAGAGTCTGAGCGATGCTGCCAAGATGAACCTCAACATCAAGGCAGAAGGCGAGAACGAACACCACAAGATAGAAGGTATCTTCAAGGCACTCGCACGATCACTCAAGATGGCAGTGAAGCGAGATATCTATCACTTCGAACTGCCTTCATCGAAGGGAATGCTGTAAAAAAAGAAGAACAAGCAGAAAGAATGCTGTAAAAAAATGCCAAAAAATTTGGCTGCATCAGAAGAAAGCAGTATCTTTGCAAATACATAAGGGTCGTTTCGGTTAGATTGGGATACTCATCACATTACAAATTATGAAACCGAGAAGACTTCTCTTGCCTATGGCGGGCCACAATAAGCCGGACTTCGTTCGGTGAAGCTGCAAAGCCGGTGGATTACAAAAGCGGGGGGCTCTCAAACTTATTGCTAAGTTCGGAGTTTCATCACATCATCGGACGACCCTTTTCTTTTATTCTTAGAACTTTGTCATTAAAAACTCTCATCATTCTTTGAACAAGATTCAACATCATAGAAAACATTCATCAACATTTTAAATTCATACGAATATCACATCATGTTTAGCGGAATCATAGAAAACATGGCTACTGTCGTGGCTGTGAAAAGGGACAAGGAGAATATCGACCTTACACTGGAATGCCCGTTTGCTGGCGAGTTGAGTATCGACCAGAGTGTGGCGCACAATGGAGTATGCCTCACGGTCGTGGCTTTAGAAGGCAACACCTATACGGTTACTGCCATGAAGGAAACACTCGACCGTTCCAACCTCGGACTGCTGAAAGAGGGTGACAAGGTGAATGTGGAACGTTCTATGATGCTCAACGGCAGGCTCGACGGACACATCGTACAGGGACACGTAGACCAGACTGCCACCTGTATTAACAAACGTGATGCTGATGGTTCCACCTACTATACTTTCGAATACAGACTCGACCGCGAGATGGCTCGCAAGGGCTACTTCACTGTCGATAAGGGTTCGGTCACTGTCAATGGTGTGTCGCTCACTGTCTGTGAGCCTACCGACAACACCTTCACCGTGGCTATCATTCCCTATACTCACGACCACACCAACTTCTGCAACATAGAAGTGGGAACCGTTGTCAACATCGAGTTCGACATCCTGGGCAAATACATCGCACGCCTGCAGGCTGTATCGAAAGACAGATAAATCTCTCTATCCTCACTCTGCTTAAAAGGCAAGACTAGGCAAACAAAAAGGAATATAAAAACAAAAGGATATAAAAACAAAAGGAAGTTAGCTTCACTCGTCATGGAAGCTAACTTCATTTTTTTATTCCAGATACTCGGTCTTATCCTCGATACCGGCTTCGGCAAGAGCCTCCTTGCGCTCTACACACGTTCCGCACTTTCCGCAATGCTTCTCGCCACCCTTATAGCAACTCCAGGTCTCAGTGTAGTCTATTCCCAATCGCTTGCCTATACGGGCAATATCCGACTTGGTGATGTTGGTATAAGGAGCTGACACGTGCACATCGACAAAGGTTCCTGCCTGGGCAGCCCGGTCGATGGCAGAGATAAACTCCGGACGGCAGTCGGGATAAATAGTGTGGTCGCCTCCATGATTGGCTATCAACACCTTCTTCAGGTTGTTGCTCTCAGCTATGCCGATGGCAATGCTCAGCATGATGCCGTTGCGGAAAGGCACCACCGTCGACTTCATGTTCTCGTCGGCATAATGTCCTTCTGGAATAGCATCGGCGCCTTCTAAGAGCGAGCTCTTGAAATACTGATGCATGAAACCCAAATCGATGGTGATGTGCTTGATGCCCAAACGCTCACAGTGCATCTTGGCATAAGGAATCTCACGCTCGTTATGGTTGCTGCCATAGTTGAAACTGATACCCAAGGCAATCTCGTCTTTTTTATCGTAGAGCAGCGTGATACTGTCCATACCGCCGCTCACAATGATTACAGAATCCTTCATTTTGTATTTGAATTTATTATTTATAAAAAATCATATTGCAATCCAATATTAGCAAAATCTGCGTAATCCACAAAATCTGCGTGCACACTTATCCGAACAGACAGCGGAGCGCCTCTTCCACCTTCCTCACAGGATGGATGGTGATGCTGTACTTCGACCTGTCGAGCGAATGATAGTTGTAACGGGGAATGATGATGTCATGAAAGCCCAACTTCTCGGCTTCGGCGATGCGCTGCTCGATGCGGCTCACCGGACGAACCTCACCACTCAAACCTACTTCGCCAGCCATACACCAGCCAGCCTCGATAGGCGTGTCCACATTACTGCTCAATACGGCGGCTATCACACTGAGATCCATCGCCAGGTCTGTGACACGCAGTCCGCCTGCTATGTTCAGGAACACATCCTTCTGCATCAGTTTGAAGCCTACCCTCTTCTCGAGCACAGCCAAGAGCATGTTGAGCCGACGCTGGTCGAAGCCCGTAGCCGAGCGCTGTGGTGTGCCATAGGCTGCGGTAGATACAAGCGCCTGCGTCTCGACCAGGAAAGGACGGACACCCTCGATGGCACTGCTGATTGCCACTCCCGACAAACCGTCATGATCGTCGGTAAGCAAGAGCTCCGAAGGATTGCTCACCTGTCGGAGTCCACCCTGCTGCATCTCGTAGATACCTAACTCTGAGGTACTTCCGAATCGGTTTTTGATACTGCGCAGGATGCGATACATATAATGCTGGTCGCCCTCAAACTGAACCACCGTGTCGACAATATGTTCCAGAATCTTCGGTCCGGCCAAGGTTCCCTCCTTATTTATATGTCCGATAAGGATGACAGGAATGCCGCTGGTCTTGGCAAACCTCAACAAGGCAGCTGCGCACTCACGCACCTGGGAGATACTGCCTGGCGAGCTCTCCACCTCGTCGGTGGCAATCGTCTGTATGGAGTCTATTACCACCAGTCCGGGAGCCTGTTCCTGTATATGCGTGAAGATTTTCTCCAACGATGTCTCGCAAAGAATAGACACATTGTCGAGCGAGGCCCTGCCAGCAGCACTCTCATCGCCCACCGATGCAGAAGCCAGTCGGTCAGCACGCAGTTTAATCTGATGGGCACTCTCCTCACCGCTCACATACATCACTTTCATGTCGGGCAGATGAAGAATGGTCTGAAGTGTGAGTGTACTCTTTCCGATGCCCGGCTCACCGCCCAGGAGCGTGATACTGCCAGGAACCAGTCCTCCACCCAGCACACGGTTCAGCTCACCATCGTGCATATCAATGCGCGGCTCATCATGAGCAGAAATATCGCGCAGACGTACAGGCCTTGCTCCCCCATCGCTGTGATTGCCGCCAAACATCGTGGCAGCACCTCCATGCCGCATGCTCATGCCAGCGTTGCGGGCAGCCTGGGAGCCCGTATCATTGGCTATACGAATCTCCTTGAACGTATTCCATTGTCCACAACTCGGGCACTTGCCTATCCATTTCGACGACTCCTGACCACAGTTGCTGCAAACATAAGCTATCTTGTCTTTTGCCATATTCTGATGAGTATTAAAATCAAGGACAAAGGTACATTATTTTTTCACTTTCGCCAAATATTCGCCACACTTTCACATCAAAAGGTTACATTTTGCAAAGCCGATATTACATTACCAGCCTCTTTGATAAAAAAAATCCTTAAAAGAACACCAAAATTTGCAACATTCAGTTATTTTTCATACCTTTGCCTACAGTTTCAGCAGAGTCGACTTCAAATGAGTAAAACGCCTAAAAGGCAACACCCACGACAGTTGGCACAAAGTCTAAAACACAAGTCCTGTTCATCATTGTCATGGAGAACAATAAACAGACAGAACGAACGAGACAGATTACAACAAAGAACATTCTATTCATAATATAGAGAGAAATTAAATAACTAATAATAAAAACGTTAGGTAAAATGAAAATCGAAGATTTTAACTTTGCCGGTCACAAGGCAATCGTACGCGTTGATTTCAACGTGCCATTGGATGAAAATGGTAATGTAACAGACGACACTCGTATCCGCGGTGCCCTTCCTACATTGAAGAAGGTGCTGGCCGATGGTGGTGCTCTTATCATGATGAGCCATATGGGTAAGCCAAAGGGCAAAGTTAAGCCAGAGCTTTCTCTTTCACAGATTGTAAAGAACGTATCCGACGCTCTCGGCGTTGAGGTGAAGTTTGCTAAAGATTGCGGCAATGCTGATGCAGAGGCTGCTGCGCTGAAGCCAGGTGAGGCTCTCCTGCTCGAGAACCTTCGCTTCTATCCTGAAGAGGAAGGCAAGCCAGTAGGCGTTGAGAAGGGTACTCCTGAGTACGATGCTGCCAAGGCTGAAATGAAGGAACGTCAGAAGAAGTTCGCTGCCAAGTTGGCTTCTTATGCTGATGTATATGTAATGGATGCCTTCGGTACTGCTCACCGCAAGCACGCTTCTACTGCTGTCATCGCCGACAGCTTCGACAAGGACCACAAGATGCTCGGTTTCTTGATGGAGAAAGAGGTAAAGGCTGTTGACGCTGTACTCGGCAACATTAAGCGCCCATTCACTGCTATCATGGGTGGTTCTAAGGTTTCTACCAAGATCGGTATCATCGAGAACCTCTTGACAAAGGTTGACAACCTGATCCTCTGTGGTGGTATGACATACACATTCTCTAAGGCTCTCGGCGGCAAGATTGGTTTGTCTATCTGCGAGGACGATAAGCTCGATGTAGCTCTCGACGTAATCAAGAAGGCTAAGGAGAACGGTGTAAACC
>CDYZ01013868.1_pt1 | contig 17303 bp, 26 predicted proteins | sample 554921 | NCBI WGS metagenome assembly CDYZ01 (sample SAMEA3182058, study PRJEB8094) | gut metagenome | biome: human; feature: gut; material: Stool; isolation source: human stools | place: Canada | collected 2012-11-26 | reverse complement strand
GGCTTCGCCAGCCTTCGTTGTTGCCGTATTCGCGGCTTCCGTCGCGGTCTGTTCACTGGCCTTGGCCGCGTTCTCGGAAGCTTTCGCCGCCGTGGCAGAGGTTGACGCTTCTCCCGCCCTGGCTGTGGCCACTGCTTCGCTTGCCGCTGCAACTGAGGCGGAATCCGCTGCGGTTCCGGCACTCGTTTCAGCGTCAGCGGCGGAATCGGCGGCGCCTTGCGCACTGGCGGCTGATTCATCGGCGCAGGCACAGGCGGTTGCTGCACTCTGCCGGGATTTCTCGGCCTCCACGGTCGCCGTGTTCGCCGAGTCCAACGCGATCTCCGTGGCCTGCCGCACAGCCTCGGCCACAACCTGCGGGGCCAGCAAATCAAGGGCCGTATCGGTGAGGGCCTCATCGACATCGGAAGCGGCCTTGACCGTTATGGCGGCGGAACACGCGGCACGCTTGGCGGCATCCTCGGAACGCTCCGCCAAAGTGTTCAAATCCTCACGGAACTGAGCCCCTTCCTCGCGCAGGACGACGAGCGCGGCGTCACGCTCAATCCTGACGGCGCCGATCGCCTCTTCTTCCCGTGTCCCGAGGGAGGCCGTAAGCGCAGCTTTCAGATCCGCCGCGTGTAAATCCAGCCCTTCCGTCTTCTGTTCCATGTGGGCATCAAGGGCCGTCATGGCCTGATCTTTCGCCGTACTGACTGCCGTGGAGGCCTCGCCGCCAAGCCGTTGCGTTTCAGCCTCCACCCGTCCAATCACCTCGGATTCAAAACCCGCCACGGCGGTTTCCGTGCGCTGCACGAGCCCCGTTGCGTCCTCCGCCGCACGTTTCGCCGCATTGGCGTTGGATAGGGCTTGGCTTGCCGCCGCCGTGGCCGTTTGCGCCGAGACGTCGACCTGAACCGCTGCGGCCTGCGCCCGGTTTGCCGCTTCCTGCGACTTGTCCCGTGCGGTTTCAGCCTGCGTGACGTATCCGGCCATTTCAGTGCTTACGACCTGCCCCGCCCCCCGGCGTTCGGAGGGCTCCAATTCGCAGATCTGATGTAGGTTGCAGTCGGAGTTCGGCACCGTGGCGTAGACCGAGAACGTCTTGCCCGCCGGGGTGACGATCCTGAAGCGGTACTCGCTGCCTTCGCTGCCAAGCTCATTGGGGAAAACCGCGACCACGGCGCGGCCTCTTTCGTCCGTCCGTCCCGTATATTCGTCCGCGACGACATATCCGTTGTAGCGTTCGACCGCCGTCAACTTGGCTAAAACCAGCGCGTCCCGGACCGGGGAACCGTCCTGTTCGTGCACGGCGACGGTGACATTGACTGTAGGGATCATGCGCCCTCGCTAGAGAAAACTGTTCTTCAGAGGATAGATAGGCGACTTCCGGCACGCGTTGAGCGCGGCGTGCGCCGCCTGCCCGATGCCCCGCTCAAATTCCTGCTGGTGATACAACGCCACCTGCGCCTCGAACCATTCCCGTCCGTGCATGGACTTCAAAAGCCAGCGCGCACCGTGCCGGATAACCGTGCCCCAATGGTCATAGAGGCCGTCGTCAATGCATGTCGCCTTTGTGGTCGGGACAAGCGAAACCACGGCCCGGAGCGGGCCGCCGTCGACCGGAACGTCCGCAAGCGTCACCGTTCCATTGGGAGCGGCGCTGAACCGCCCGGTAAAGAGCTGCTCTCGTTGCGTGTAGAGGTACGCCACGTCCACCACGGACGTTTCGCGCGGAAGTTCAAGTTCCACTTGAGCTATGCCGGGAATCAGCGTCCCCTCCACGTCCACGCGCCAGACCTTGCTGCGGCGGCACAGCGTCCGTGCCGCATCGAGCATGGCCTTTTTCAAAACGTCCGCCGGGGCGTTCTGGGCTTCCGGCAGGATGTCGGCGATCACATCGTCAAGCCTGGGCATCGTTGACGCCTCCCTGTCTGATGGGGAAAGCAAGGTCCGTTTGCAGCTTCACGCCGAGGCTCTGGGCGAATGCCTGAAGAAACGCCTGCGCCTTGGCAAAATTCGATTCCGAATGATCGCCCGCCAGCACGTCGAACAACATCCAGAGATACGCGGCATTGGCGAACGACTCGGGCAAAGGGAACCTATCCGAGGGCGTGGCGGCCCGCACGGGCTCGGCGGAATAGACGGCTTCGATCCATACGTCCCTCCCGGATTCGACGCCGGGGTACACCCAGAACGCTTCCCGGTTGTCGAGCGGGCTGTAGGCCCAGTTCTCGACCCTGCCCCCCGCTTTCCCCCATGCGGCCGCAGTCCGCAGGGCATCCAGCTCCACCCGGAAAACCGGGCGTCCCGGCGTATTGCCGTCAGGATCGAAGTTCTGGATCACGTTGATCAGCGATACGGCGTTCCGGCTGGTCATATGGATGTCCGCGCGCGGAATCCGCTGCATCATGCCGGGCTCCAGCCGCATGGGCTCCGTCAGGGCCGTGGCGTCCGGGCGCTGCGTCACGATTTCCCGGACGGCGGCGTTCAGGGAGTCCATCAGCGAATACGCGCCGGACGCGGATTCCCACGGCCAGCGCCGGGCATCGGCGTCCTCGTCCTGCAATTTGCCGGACACGCTGCGGAGGATCTCGCTGCACAGCATGGCTATGCGTCCTTCCCTGCGGCTTCGGATGCGCCCTTCTTCCGGCGGCGCGACCTCTCCTCCACAGGAGGCGCGGAAGGCGGAACGGAAGGCTGGTCAGCCTGCACTCCCTCGGCGGCCGGGCCTGATCGAAGGGGCGTTTCCACAAGGCCGTTCTCCGGGCCGTCAACCCGCTCAAACAGACGGTCATTCCCTTCCAGCAAAGTGATTCCGTCCCTGTCGTCCACTTCGAAGACGGCCCCCGGGCTTGCCGTGTACGGGCCTCCGTGCAGCCAAGGCATCGTGAGTTCCAGACAGTGGGAACCAAGCATTTTCAACAACATGGCATATCCTTGGGGGCCGGAATGCAATCCGGCCCCCGGTCTGGGGTTAGGCGGCGGGGAAAACGTCGGCCTCGTCCGTCAGGCAGCCCTCCACCATCTTGTACAAGACGTGGACGGTGATGGCCTTGGCGGTCGTCTGCGTGGCCGGGACAGTGACGGTCAGCACGGCTTCGTCGGCGTAGACGTGGTTATGGGCTGTCGTGGGGCCTTCGCTCAGAGCACTGTGGGCACCGGCGGACGACAAATCCAGCGCGGCGAAATAGCGGTCGGGATCGGCCTTGTCGCCCACAGAGACGCTGGTGCAGGCGTCGAGCGCCTCATTCACCACCCGGACATCGAGCACCATCGCCCCCTTGGGGATCGGAACCAGCTCCGCCACGTCGCCGGCGGTGAACTGGGCCTTCATCCGCCCGGATCGGCACAGCACGCAGCCGGGCTGCGCCGTGCCGAGGAACATCAAGCCGCTTTTCACGGCGTCGCTTTTGAAAGTCGCCATAGCCCCTCCTACACGTTCGGATCAGCGCAGGCGGTATCCACCGCGATCACGCTGAAGTCCTTGTTGTCGTACCGGGACTTCTTCACGCCGAAGATGGCCCCTGCAGTAATGGCGAGCGCGTTGCCGCGGTCGTCCTTTTCCTCGTTCCACGTATAGCGGCCCTGCCCGGATGCCCCGCCCCATGCGGCAAGCCCGGCCTGTGCGCCGAGGAACAGCGCGCGGGCCGCGCCCACGTTGCCGGAAGCCCCATAGTCGTTGAAGCGGATCACGTTGCGGTGCTTGTGCAGGATGACGTCGGCATACTCGCCGAGCGCGTTCTTGTAGACGCGGTTGCCGTCCCCACGGACGCCCGCCGCCTTCTGGATGTCCAGCCAGTCGTTCTGGGAGACGGACGTGCGCAGGCTGAAGGCCTGGAACGTATGCATGAGCAGGACGTGCTTGCGTTCGCCTTCCACGGTGATAGGCTGCATCATGGGGTCGAGGGTTTCGGCCTTGGCAACCAGCTTTTCCACGATGCCGAGCGACATCTTGTCCTTCGCCGTGAGGTCGGCCTTGCCGGTGGCCGAACCGCCGTACACCATGTGCCCGGCGTCGGGCACCTGAAGCGGGTTGTTGGCGCGGCCCTTGAAGGACAGCGGCGAAATGAAGTCGGCATTGATGCCGCGAGCCCCGGAAAGGTACATCATGAACTGTTCGTCGTAGTACTCGGACCACCACGTCGCCAGCGCGTCGCGCCCTTCCTTGCGCAGGTTGTACGGCACGCGCTGCTCGGACATCTTGCCCTTGGACTTCGTGCCCTTGCGCTTCTGGTCAATGAACAGCGAATCGCTGAAGAAGGTGAGCGCCTCTTCCGCGCTCGTGCCTTCAATGAGGTTGTCGCCTTCCACGCCGTCCTCACGCAGCTTCATGCGCAGGCCCACGGTGATCTTTTCACCGGCCTGCTTCTGAAGCTCCGTCTTCACGACGATGAGCGCGGACTCGCCCGTGCCCATGAACTTGCTGAAATACTGCCGTTTGCCGGATTCCACGGCGAGGCTGTTGGACCAGACCTGTACCGCAAGCGGATGATTGAGCGGAAACTCGGTTCCTGCCATTCATGTTCTCCTAAAGTTCCCCGCGCAACAGGCGTTCCTGCTGTTCGGGGGAAAGTCGGTCGAACTCGTCTTCCGTGGCCGGGATGTTCCCGACCGGGGCGTCCCCGTGGCCGGGGACATCCCCAAGTTCGCGGAAGGCGGCCTGTTCGCCGTTGATTTTCTGCATCACCTTCTTGGTGACTTCGGCCTCAATGGATTCCCGGATGCGTTCCGGGCTGGAAGCGGCGGCGAGGGTATGGGCATCCTTGAACAGCCCCACGACCTCCAACGCCCGCCCGCCGAGATACGACTGCCGCCCCGTGCGGGGGTCGATGACAATCGTGTTCGGCGAGGTCAGCAGGGTGATCGTGTCGGGGGTCAGCCCCGCCTCGTTTTGCAGGTAGCCGATGAGCTCTTTGGCCTGCTGCCCGTTGAGCCCGCCCTCGAACATCGCATCCATTTCGCGGACGCAGGTGCCGAGGAAGGCCGCGTCGGCGGAACCGGACTCACGGCGTTTCTGCTCGGCAAGCTCGCGTTCGACGTACAGGGTCTTCGCCAATACGATGGCGTCTTCCTCGCCGTAGGTGTCGAGCTTGTCGCGGAGAAGCTCGCCGTCTCGGGAGTCCTCGAAAACCAGCGCGGCATACTGCGGATTCTGTTCCGCGAACCGCCGGGCCGCTTCGGAGGCATCCTTGGGCGCTTCCGGCATCTCCCGTTGCTCATGGGTGGCCTTCCTTGCCGCGAGTTCCTGCTCAAGCTGCTCCACGCGCTGCTGCGCTTCCTTGCGCTTCGTGCGCTCCTCGGACAGCGCGGCGTGCGGCACGAACCCCTTGGGCGGCTTTGCCCCGTCTGCGGATGTATCTTCGCCGGGGGAGGTATCCCCGCCCGCCGGTTCGTCTCCGGGCTTCGTTTCCGGTTTCGGCTCTTTCGGAGCGGGCGTCTCCGTCCGGTCTTGCCCGTGAGCCTCGCCATCCGGCGTTTCGCCGCGAAGTTCCGCTTCGCTGACCGCCTCGTCGAAAAAGTCCAGTTCGTCATGCCCGGCCTGTTCCGGCGCGGGCTTGGGCGCGGGTTCCGCCGGGGATACGGCCTGCTGAACCGGGGCTTCCTGCGACGCTTCCATCATTCCTTCTTCCATGTTCCTCTCCGTTTTACGCCTGAGCGGGCGAGTGGTTTGGTGCATCCATGACGGCGGATGCGTCCGAAAGACTCTGGGCCGGGGAACTGTCCGTGCGGCCCGTGTCGTTTGTGTCGGGAGTGCCCCACCGGATGCGGTCGTAGCCGTTCCGGTAGGCATCCATTGCGCCGGGGCGGTCCCGCCTGTTCCAGAACCGGGGGTCACGCCCGGAAGGACAGGGGCGGTGCCCACGGCACCATGCCTCCGCCTTGCGGTCGAATGCCGCTTCCTGCGCCGGGGTCATGGCCCCGAAATCAATAGGTCTGTCCATACGGCATAGGGGGTTGAGGGTTGGAGACAGGCAACGGCGCTGGCGGCATAAGGGAAGCAACGGCCGCATCCTCGTTGCGGGCCTGCCGGATGGCGTTCCCGGCCTCAATGCCGGTCTGGAACTCCTTCCGATCCTGTTCGCGGGCTTTCATCCCGGCCTCCGAGCGCGTCTTGTCGATTTGGGCACGGAGCAGCTCGTTCTCAAGCCCCGCCTTTTCCAGCCCGGCCTGCATGAGCTGCTGTTGCGCCTGTTGCTGCATCTGCTCGGCCTGCGCCTTGGCTTCGGCCTCCTGCTGCGCCCGCTGCTGCAGTTCCTCCGGCGACATGTCCATCTCTTCCGGGGTGATGCCCATCATGGGCTTCAGCTTCATCATGAGCTGATCCTTGTTCGGCAGGTTGCTCATCTCCATCGCCATGCCCATGAGGTACGGGATGACCTCGGGAGGCGACTGCTTGCACCACTCGATGAGCAGATTCATGTTCTGCTCGCGCACGCTGTCCGTGGCAGGGGCGTCGGACACGATCACGTCGTACATCCCCTGTGTGATGTCGTTGTGGATTTCCACGACGTCCCCGGACTCGCCGAGAACCTTCTGGTTCACGGTCACGAACCGCTCGGCATTGGTCATCTTGTCGGTGATGCGCAGCACCTTTTCGGCGGTCCACGCGCCCTGCACGTTGGCGATGACGAGCTGGCCAAGACGGGACATGGAACGGCGGTAGTTGCCGAACAGGGAAGCCATTATGGTGGAGGACTGCTGGCGGCGCAGCTCAATGGCCTTGCCGGAATTGGCGTTGGACGTGTAGCCCATCGCCTCGTCGTTGGCTCCGGAAATCTGCTGGATTTCCTTCTCCGACTGCTCCAGCACCTGAATCTGGTACTGTGAGAGCTGCGCGCCCTCAATAATCTCCATTTTGGAACGGCCTCCGGGTTTCAACACCATGAACCCGTCGGGCTTGTTGGCTTCCTCATAGAGGTCCTGAAGGTCATCGGCGGCGCCCTCCTCCACGATGATGCGCCGTTTCTGGAGCATGGCGAGGTTCATGGAGCGGCGCTTGTTGATTTCCTCGTTCTGCCCGGAAAGCATCCGGGGCACGCCGAAGGGATTCAAATAGCGGTCGAGGTAGCCGATGAAGGGAATGAACGGGTACTGTCCGTGCGGGAACGGCGACGGCTCGTCGGACAGCTCATAGGAACCGATGAAGGTCTTCACCCGGAGCTTGCGGACGGAGGTGGTGATCAGCTGCTGGGCGTTCCGCACCAGCATGTAGACCTGCGCGTCGGGCAGTTTGGTGTTCACCTCCACGCACTGCCCGTCGGGGAACAGCGCGAACACGGCCTTTTCAAGTACAGGATACCAGAGCTGCACGGGCCTGATGCGCCGCCGTTCAGGGTCCGACCAGCGGGTCGAGCCGAGGACGCGCTTGTCCTGCTCCACGATGTCGGCCTCGTCGTCCATGTAGGAGTAGTCCGAATCGTGCGCGCTCAGGCCGGAGAACGCTTCCCCAATCTCCTTTTCCCGCTCGGGATACAGGCATTGCAGGTCGAAGAGGTCCATCCAGCGCTGGAAGAAGGCGTAACGGCATTTGTCCGATTCCAGCCACGGCGAGGCGAAGGGGTCCCAGAACACCTCTTTCCAGTCGCGGAAGTCGAGCTTGATCCGCTCCTGCCGGGGATCGTTGTTGAACCCGCAGTACAGCCAGCCGATGCCGGGGATCACCGCATCCTTGAAAGCCTGACCGATGCGGTACTGCCCGTCGTTCTGGTCAAGCACGAAGGCCAGCGCCTCGGTCATGATCTCCGCGATCTGCCCGTCCTTGGCGGTACGGGCTTTGGCGATGATGTTCGCCCGGTTCAGCTCCTGCGACCCGAGGATGAGGTTGATGGCCGGGAAGATGCGGTTGATGGTCAGCGGATCGATGCCCGCGTCGACGGCGCGCTGGCGGTCTTCCGGCGTCCATTGGTCGCCGTCGTACATCTCATGGTCGCGCCACGACTTGGCCCGCCAGTCACGGGAGGCGGCGCGCGCCTCCTCAACGTAGCCGAGGGCTGTCTGAATAGGCATCCGGTTATCGTGCTTCGCCATTATCGCCTCCTTGGGCGGAAGCCCTTGGAACCGGACTTCTGATGCTGACCGCAACTCAAGGCCAAATACCGGAAGGCGTCGGCGGCGTGGCTCGTCCAGTCGTGCAGCGGGCGGTCATGGAATACCTTCCGTTTCTCGTCGTATTCTTTGCGGTAATTGCGCAGGGCTTCCGCACCGGCACCGCATTTGATCTGGTCGAACCAGCAACGCGGCAGGATGGTGCGCACGGCATTGATGCCGTCGGCCACGCTCTGCTGGGGGACGACGAGCACGGGGCCGATATCCAGCCCGGCAAGCACTTCCTCCCGGCTCTTGCCCGTGCCGAGCTCACGCGCCCGGGCGTCGTGCGGCAGGTAGTGCGTCGGCCTGCCGTAGCCGCGTCCGCGCACCCAGTCCGCGTAATGCGCGAGGGGCTGGCCGTTGGCCTCGTAGTAGTCGATGAGGTGGATTTCCCGGCCCACGCATTGCGCCACCCAGATCGCGGTGGAATCGTCCATACCAAGGTCCCATGCCGTGAACACGGGCGCGGCGGGGTCATAGGGCACGCCGGTGATGCGTCCCTCGTCAGCCGCCCGGGCAAGGAGCTTGCCGTAGTAGGCCCCGACCACGGGCGCGTCGAGGTCGCACATGTATTCCTGCCGGAACAGCGCCTCGCCGTCCTCCTCGCCGTAGGTGCGGTGCATCTCCTTGCGGATTTCCTCCACCTGCTCCGGCGTGAACACGGACGTTTCCGTCACCGGGAGGCGCTGCGCGAACCAGCTTTCTTCTCCTGCGGCGTACTCGTAGAGCGTGGCCGCGTGGTTCCGCCCGCGCGAGGTGAAGTTGAAGATGGCCCATCCGCCGTTTTCTTCAAGTATCGGTTTAAGGTACGCCCACGACAACGGGTTGGTCAGGGAATATTCGGAAAAGACAATGCCGTAGGGCGGCGAACCGACCAGCGTGTCGAAGTTGTCCGCCCCGAGGAAATGGACGGAGGAACCGTTGGCGAGGGTGAGGGTCATCTCGTTGTCACGGGCGCGGGCGACGATCGCGTCGGGGAAGGCTTCGATCACCCTACGCTTGCCCGAGTGCGGATTGACGGCCTCCCATATGGCCCGGCGCACCTGCACGGCCTTGGGCAGCAGGTACCAGTACGTCGCGGTCTTCTCCATCGCGGCGCTGGCGAGGTAGCGCAGGCTGTTGTCGTCCTTCCCCGCGCGGCGGTGCCAGAGCAGGACGGAACGGCGCCCTCCGTGCTCCATGTACCGCCACATGGGAATCTGATAGTCCCGGGGCCGCCAGTTGTGAGGAAGCGTGATCTCCATCCCCTACTCCCCGCTCACCCGGAGGATGCGCACGGTCAGCGCACCGCCGTCCGGCTGGGCGTCCACGTCGCGGATGCCCCACGCCTTGCGTTCGGCCTCCTGACGGATCTTGAGCGTCTCGGCGGTGATTTTGGCGAGCTTAGCTTTATCGAAATCGTTCTTCTCAATGGCCGTTGTGACCAGCTCCCGTTGTGTCTCCCACTCCTCGCGGTGCCGGATAATGACCGCAACTTTTTCGTCAGCGGCGGAAGCGATGGCAGCGGCCTTTTTTTCAGGGTCAACGGTGTTGACGATGCCGTTGACTTTTGCGTCAACAGCCCGATCAACGGCACCCGTAACATCTTGAGCCCATGCCTCTTTCTTCGCCCGGCGGCTGATGGCGGCCTTGTCCACGCCGTACTTGTCGGAGAGCTTGCCCATGCTGGAACCGGCTTCATACTCCGCCCTGATCGTTTCCCAGTCGTACCGCTGCTTCCTCATAGTTACCCCGCAATCCAACGCGAAAGGACGTTTCCGGCCGCACCTGCCGCAGCCGCCACGGCTACCAGCGCGGCCATGCCCCCGGCCCGGCGGTTCTCGGCGGCTTCGAGCGCGGCAACACGGGTTTCGAGCATGGACATTCGCTTGCCGTGATCTCGCAGGTTTGAGATGACGACATCGTCGATGCGCTCGCGCAGCCCGGCCAGTTCCGCCTTGACTGCGGAGAGTTCGGCCTTCACTTCGCCGAGATCGCGGAGCATCTGCATATCGTCGCTCACCGTGCCGTTTCCACGCCGTCGATCCACGCGGCAAGGGCCTGAGCGTCGCGCCAGTCCATCCATGCCCCTTCAATCCCGTCCAGCGTCACCGGACGCAGGCTCGTCAGTATGGGCGACAGCGGGATTGTCCGGCTGTCCGCCGAGCTTGCCGCAGAGCACCCGCACAGGAGCGGCAGACAGAGCATCACGAGCAGCGGAAGCGCGGCGGCGTTCGGCATACGCGCGGAATGAAGCCCAGAGGGATGCCACCGCTTCCAGAAGGCGAAGGAACGTCTGCATGGCATGTCCCCCCTCATTGGAGCTTCCTCTGCTTCTGCGCGTCATCGGCGTTTCTGGCCTTGCCGATGTTCGCCCCGATCCAGTTGATGACCTTGTAGAGGGACCGATAGATAACGCCGGATGTCTCCGAAGGGGCGGGCATGAGCGTGGCGGCCCACGCGCACACGGCGCTGGCGGCGGACAGGAACAAAGCCCAAGATCCGGTCTGGGAATTCAGGAAATCGGAAATCATGGAAAAATCCATCAATATACCCTCCCGGCAGCGTAAAAGATGACGTCCTGCGGCTTGGCCGGATCGTTGTCCACATGAACCCACGTCGGCCCGGCCTCGATGCGGCGGAACCCGGCCTCAAGCAACGCGGAAATGATGCGGAAACGGTAGTGGGAGGACGTGCACTTGATGTCCACGGCATAGCCGTGGGTGTGCGCGGAATCAGCCACCCCGCCCACCGCCTTGTTGTGCTTGGCGCAACGGAAAGCGGAAGAGAGGGAAAACGGAATGCCCGCCAGCGCACGCGCCTCGTCGAGCATACGCAGGAGTCCTGCGTCCATGTCGTCATACCCGCGCCCGCACCCGCATTTGCAGGCGAATTCCTCAGGCTTGAAAAAACGAAGAGTGGACATGAAAAAACGCTCCTGATTTTTGCTCAGGAGCGTAACATGAGGTTTTGGCCTTTCTTTGCGTGAGCCGCACGTCAGCCGTACGGGGACTGTACGTCAGGGGGATTGACAAGATTTTCCGGGCGCAACGATTTGCTCCGTTGCGCCCGATTCGTTACAACCCTCCACGCCTGCAACGCTGCAACCTCCGCACAGTAGCGGACGTTGTTCCCCCTGCCCTCCACTACGATGGGAGCGCCTTGTTCAATCCAGCGCGTTACCGTGTCATCCCCGACTTGAAATGCATCCCGTATTTCTTTGCGGCTGAAAAGAAGTTGAGGAATGTACCCAATCGCCATCACAGGCATATCTCTTCCCCCGCCCAGAGGCGCAAGGCGGTTACCGCCACATCAAGCGCCTCATCCCGTACCCGTTCCGGCGTTTCGCGCTCCACCGCCCGCACGAGTTCCTCATATTCCGCGCCGATGACGCCGAGCGCGTGGTACTTGCCCTCCGCGAACACCGGATGTTTCTTCCGCGCCTCCGCCATGCGCCGGGCCAGCGCCGCAATTATGGCCATCCCGTCCCGCTGTCCGCCGTTGCCGAGAAGGACGGCCGCTTCCATCAGTTCCACGACATCACCCACCTTTCGCCAGCCTACTGCGCTGCGGATTCCGGTTGCTGACTCCATATCTCGTGCCTCATGAGCGCCCTTTCAGCCCCCCTTCCCTTGCCGAACAGCGGTTTGCGGTCCTCGACCAGCCGGTAGACATACGAGACGCTTCCGTTGCGATGCGCCCGTTGCGGCCCGAATACGGCGATCTCGTTGCGCTTGACGTCCCACGCGGGGAGTTGCGCATGGATAGCCCTGCCGAGGGCGGCATTGGCGCGGGCCAGCCTGTCTACAAAGCTTTCATCTTCCCTGAACGGCACGACGACCTCGACGATCCGCGAGGGGCTGCTGGTTTGCTGCTGGCTCGACACGCCTGGACGCTCCTTTGGGGATTTCCCCGGTCAGATAGTTTTCGATGACTTCCCGCGCCTCCCACCAGCCCTTGCAGACCTCGACGCGGTACCCGGCCTGACGGAGTGCTGTGATCAGCTCCTTCTGCGTAGCCTGAACCGTCCCCCCGCGCTGGCGCTTCATCTCGATGTACAGGCCGTGGAACCCCTGCCGGGGCGAGGCAAGGAACACGTCGGGGACGCCCGCCACCACGCCCTCGGCCTTCAACCGCGCCCCGGTGATCTTGTCCCGGCGCCCGCCGTTGGGGATGTGGTACATGACGAAGTGCCGGGCATACGGCGTTCGCTGCCACCAGTCGAAAAGGGCTTTCTGCTCTTCCGACTCGGGAGGGCAGGAGGGCCGCTTCTTCGCCTGTGCCGGGGGCGGCATCACCTTCCTGCCCGTACAATGGTCGAGGAATTCTGCAAAGGTGCAGGTATCGCTCATTGCGTTGCCTCCCCCGGAGTCCTCGGCTGCTTCAGGATGCGCCATACCTGCCGCTCGGAGAGGCTGTACCTGCGGGCAAGGATGGCAACCAAGGTTCTCTCGCTGTGCCCCCTTCCAGCCAGTTCGTCCCGTTCCATATTCAGAGACGAGTTGCGCTTGTCCAGCATCGCCTGTTTGAGGTTGGGGATGTAAATTGCCCGTCTCGCAAACTCCCGGCACAACGCTGAGGCCGATTCATCCCCCAACGCCACGCACAGACGCCGATACTGTTTTTTCCCGGCACTCCCGGACGGTATTGCCACGGTCGTTCCTCCAAAGTGCTCGACCAGCCGGAAAACGAACGGCATTCCCAAGCGTTCCGCGACAGAGCGCAAAGGGCCGGATAACGATTCCGCCGTAAGTGCTTCACTCATATATTCTCCTACAGCGCCCGTTGCAGGACGCTCCTGAAATTCGCCGGAATGGGCAGCGGCTTCCGGCGGTCAAACTGTCCGGCCTGATTGTCCGGCCTCACGCCATGCCGCCATTTCTCCATGAACGACAAGCCCGCCTTCCAGCCTTCATCGCGCTGTTCCTGCGTCGGTATGTCGATGACGGGATCGCCAAGCAGAGGGCCACGGGCCGCAACCGGCACAAGCGGGGGCGGTGCGTCCGCCTCGTCCTCCCATCGCCGCCCGGACAGCCACCCCGTCAGCATCTTCGGCGTCTTGCCCCGCGCCACAAGGTCGGGCCTGCGCGCCGCTTCCTGTTGGGCCGCCCGGCAAATAACAGACACAAGGGACTCGGATAGTCCTTTGATGTCCAGAAAGACGTCCGCAGCCTCGGCCTTCCCGCGCTTGTAGCCGAAGGCGTCCCACACGCGGCTGAACCACGCCAGCCGTTGCCCCGTGAGGACACGTTTGGTCGCCGTCCGATACGCCGGTTCAGGTGCGGGCCCCTCCCCGGTAGCGGATGCGGCAGATCTGGGGGCCTTGTTCGTAACGTGTGCGGAACCTGTGCGCGCCCCTGCGCCTTCCTGCTTTTCCTTCCCCGAAAGGGAAGCCCGCTCCTCCGCTGCATCGGCGGATGCAGGAAGGATTTCTTTTCTTGCTTTCTTCCCTTCTTCTATCGTGTGCGCTGCTTGTGCGCTCGTTGTGCGCTCGTTGTGCGGCTGCTGTGCGGCCTCTTCCGTAGCAGACTGGTATAACTGCCAATTCACGACGGTAATCAAAGTGCATACTTTTCCGAAAGTCTTGCGCGAGATGAAGCCGTCGTCCTCAAGCGTCGCCAGCATCCGCATCACCTGATACCGCGACAGGTCAAGCTCGCTCGCCAGCGAAGCCCCGGAACAGGCAAGCTGACCCGGCAGGATTTCCTGCCCGTGAAAGTATCCTTGCTTCCAGTTCGCCTTCTGGAGAAGGGTGATCATCAGCCCACGATACAGTGCGCCCCGGCTCCACGACTTCGAGTCCTCAATCTTGCGCCAGACCTTGAAATAGCCGCCCATACTCACACCTTTCCCTTGACGGCAGACCCGATTGCGGGCATACTGTTTTCAACGTTTTGATGAACTTGCATCATCTTTTCCCCTTTTGGCCCGTTGCTCCACAGCGGGCCTTTTTCGTGTTCGTGTGCCGAACCTTCAAGTGGCACTTCAAGTTTGTCTACACACTTCGCGCAGGCCGTCCGATACAGCCAGTTCCAGCCGTGCTTCTTGCAGGGCCGCAGGTGCGGATATTGTGCGGCGGCTTCCCTGAGGCCTTCCGCCGTAAGGAATCCCGCGGCCTCGGGCGACGGGATGCGGTGGCGGCAGCGGATGATCATGACTCCACCATTTTCTTGAACAGGTTGATGAAGTAGATTTGCCCCTTGCCCGTGATTTTCGGCGTGCGGGTGATGCGGCTTTCCCCGTTGCTTCCGATGCGGGTGCCCTCCTTGATCTCCATCCATCCGGCATCCATGCTTCTCTGGGTAGGCATGTTGGTCTGGGAACCATCCTTGTGCAGGTAGCCCCTACTCCTGAGCCACTCAAAGAAACGGTTCTGCCCAATGTCGTAGCCCGTGGCCTGCTTGATGAGCTTCGCCATTTCCCCGACGGAGATACTGGTTTTGGCGACCTCGATGGACTCGGCGAAGACGACCTTGGGCTTCACTTCCTCCATCCTCTGCTCCAGCGCGAGGCGGGCTTCATGGGCGAGGCGGCGCTGTTCCTCTTTGTCGGCCCATGCACGGGCGGCCTCCACGGGATCCATGAAGTCGGGGAGCGAGGAGACGCCATATACTCCGGTCTTGCGGATGGACGGGAGCACCTCGTGGGTGATCCACCGCTTGAACCGCTTGGCCTCCGGCTTGCGCGACCGGAGGATGAGCGAATACAGGCCCGGTTCGGAAACCGTGGACATCTCCTGCCTGCCGCCGGGGGTATCGATACTGTCGATCCCCTTTTCATCGTCATCCAAAGCGGCGATCACGTCTCCCGTGTTGCCGATGCCAAGACAGGCGCACACGTCCCGCGCCACGAAACGTAGTTCGCCGCCATCTCTTTTGATGATGCGTATAGGGCCGAACTCCACGTTCTGGAAAATCTGCATCCCATTCATCGCGATTCCTCGGGATAAAACGTTTCTCGGGAGATAGGCTTACAAACCACAGCCAGTGTTCTTCAGTGAATTCAATCTGCCCTACTTCCCTTGAAACCTTACCTCCGCAAGCGGGACATACCCCCGTAATATATGCAGGTTCCGGCCCCATAAAAGGACTGAACATCCTTGACAAGGAAGGGGTCCATCCGCATTCGCGGCAAACATTCCACAGGCCGTATGCCGTCAACCGCTTGACGCGGCGCGGCCTGAACGCTTCCAGAAATGCCACCATCTCTTCATCTCCTTCTTCTCAGGCATCACCACCGGTGGCGCCTGCTCTCCGTCCGACAGGCTGGCCAGCGCCACATCCCGATCCCGCCGTTCCGCCAGTGGTTGCAGCCCGGCCTGCGCGCTCCGGCACGCCGCGATCACGTCCCCAAGCCCGGAACGGATCTCCCGCGCCGTACTCGGATAAAGCACCTGCGCTTCCGCCACGATCCGCTGCACCTCGCCAAGGGCCGAACCCGCACGCGCCACCGCCGTCAGCACATCCGCGCGCGTCGCGGCAGGCGTCACCGGAGTGTCATCAGCTACAATCTGCGCTTCGAGCCACTGGAGGAGGATTCTATTCCGCATCACCCTGCACAAACCGGGGATGATGTGCAGGCTCGGCGCATAGTTGTCATTGGGATCAAGATAGCGGCGCAAATGCGTCGCGGTGATGCCCACTCCCTGCGCTATGCTTTCGGCGGTCATGCCGCTGGCGTCCTTGGCTTCCCGAAGCGCCTCGATCGCAGTCATGTTCTTGTAGTCGGCCATCCTGCTTTTCCTCTGAATTTTTCAACTTTACGGCCTGTTGCGTTCCGATAAGATGACTGAAAAAGGTTCGGAACCCATGCCTGTGCCTACAGTCCATTTGCTCATCACCCTGCGCGGCCCGGTGTGGCGCGTCCGCATCCTGTCCGGCGGCACCATCCGCTGGAAGTGCTACCGCGCCGAGGACTACCCCACGCCGGAAGCCGTGGCCCGGCGGTGCGCGGCGGGGTTAGTCACGATCAAGCCAGAAAATAAACCCCATGAGGGCGAAGAAGGCCACCTTCGCGGCGATATCAGGCCAGTCCATGATTCACCTCTTCGGGTTCGGTGGGAGTGCTGGGGGCGGCTGTAAGGTTTTTCGATTCATGCAAATAAGGATAGACGCGCTCTGCGATTGACTCCCCATCTTCCCGGTTCAAAAACTTGGAAAGGCCACAAGGATTGAGACCGGCAAGTTCGGCGAACTGCGCCTGCGTCATATTCCTGTCCCGTAGAAATTTTTTCAGAGTGGTTTGAATGCTCATGTCTGTATCTTTACTAAACAGTAAAAATAAAAACAAGGCTTTTTCCGAACAGAAAATGACAAGGAATTTACCATATGTTAAAAAAACACATGGGATTCTACGAAGATTTGATTGACGGCATGAAATCATGCATCGGCGAAGGCAAAAAGTTTGCGACGAACGCAGATATGGCTAGACACTGCGGTGTTCAAGCTGTGCAAACCTCTCGTTATCTGAACGGTGAACGGGAAAAACATCTCAGGGCGCTCGGAAATATTTTGGACAAGATAGGAGCTAAGCTTGTCTGGGATCATGCTCAGAAGAACGCCCCAACACCCCTTGATCCTTCACAATACGAAGCGACCATTAACGACCTGCAAAAAGAAGTTGAGTCTCTCCGCATCTACAAGGCCAAATGGGAAGGACACCTTGAAAGCCTTCGCGCCCAGAGCGGTACGGATACTCAAAAACTTCCCGAAAAGAACAAGCGCGCCTCGTGAATAAGCCTTTCCTCAAGCTCGTGAAGAAATGAAAATCCCCGCCGGAGCGGGGAGAAAGGATTCCATGTGAGCAATGCACATGAAAAAACATCTGCTGAAATTTTTCGAGACAGATGGATTGATCTGCACCAAGAAAAAGGAATGCATATTCTTGATGCACACAAAGAAAATCTAACCTCAAATCTGAATACCAGCGTTATTTATGCAAAATTGGCAATCAATGGTGCATTTTTATTAAACGGTGCTACAGGGATAGCCATTGTCTACAACTTGAATACATTAGGGGAATTAGGAATTTTTTCTCTCGGTCTGTGTGCTTTAGGTGCGCTGCTTGCTGTTCTCTCCTCAGGCATTGCCCATATAGCACAAGTAAAATTTGCTAATGTCGATACGATAAATTCTGATATACAGATTGAATATTATTTTGGTTGCCTATGTGATGTTATGTCTTACAATGAAATAAAAGCTCAAAAGCGTAGCCCCAAAAAATACACTACTGCCCATGTACTTCGTTATTTTGCC
>CDYZ01028328.1_pt1 | contig 17536 bp, 10 predicted proteins | sample 554921 | NCBI WGS metagenome assembly CDYZ01 (sample SAMEA3182058, study PRJEB8094) | gut metagenome | biome: human; feature: gut; material: Stool; isolation source: human stools | place: Canada | collected 2012-11-26 | reverse complement strand
CAAACATTCTTCGGTAAATATTTTAAACATCAAACCGGATTATCACCCAAAGAATATCGAAAGAGCTGATTCCCCTTGTAAAACTTTTATTTTTAAAGAAATGTTTTTCTTAACATAAGAGATGAGATAAATTTGCTACATTTGTACTCGATATGCTTACAAATTAAAAGTTATTTAACTTTTGGGAATACAAATTAAACAGATAAACCACTAAATAGTATACTTATGTCAAAAGTTTCAAAAGAAGATGCCTTAAAATATCACAGTGAAGGTAAAGCTGGAAAAATAGAAGTAATTCCTACCAAACCTTATAGTACACAACGAGACCTATCCCTAGCCTATACTCCGGGAGTAGCAGAACCGTGTCTTGAAATAGAACAAGATGCAGAAAAGGCGTATGAATACACGGCCAAAGGTAATTTGGTAGCAGTCATTTCCAACGGGACGGCTGTATTGGGTTTAGGCGACATCGGTGCTTTGGCCGGAAAGCCCGTCATGGAAGGGAAAGGCTTGCTATTCAAGATATTCGCAGGTATCGACGTATTCGATATTGAGGTCAATGAAAAAGACCCTGACAAATTTATTGCCGCAGTAAAAGCCATATCCCCCACTTTCGGAGGTATAAATTTGGAAGATATAAAAGCTCCCGAGTGTTTCGAAATAGAAACCCGATTAAAAGAGGAACTAAATATCCCCGTTATGCACGACGATCAGCACGGAACAGCGATTATTTCCGGGGCCGGACTTTTAAATGCTCTCGATATACAAGGGAAAAAAATAGAAGAGGCGAAACTCGTCGTTAACGGCGCCGGAGCCGCAGCCAGCTCTTGTACGAAATTATACATGGGATTGGGCATTAAAAAAGAGAACATCGTCATGGTGGACAGCAAAGGGGTCATCAGCACCAGCCGCACCGATTTGTCGCCGGCAAAAAAGCAATTCGCCACCGAACGAACCGATATAAAGACCTTAGCCGATGCCATGCGCGGAGCGGATATTTTTCTGGGACTTTCCGTGGCCGATGTCTTGACAACAGAAATGGTACAATCCATGAATGAAAAGCCCATCGTATTCGCATTGGCCAATCCTAATCCCGAAATATCTTACGATAAAGCAATGGCTTCTCGCAAAGATTTGATATTCGCTACCGGTCGGTCGGACTATCCCAACCAAATAAATAATGTATTGGGATTCCCTTACATTTTCAGAGGAGCTCTCGATGTTCGCGCTACCGCCATTAACGAAGAGATGAAACTGGCCGCTACGTATGCCATTGCCAAACTAACCAAAGAACCTGTACCCGATGTTGTCAACTCGGCCTATGGAATAAAGAGACTTTCGTTCGGTCCCGAATATATTATCCCCAAAGCTCTCGACCCCAGACTATTGACCGCAGTAGCCCCCGCAGTCGCCAAAGCAGCGATGGACTCCGGTGTCGCCCAGCATCACATCACCGACTGGGACGCCTACAATGACCGGCTGAAAAAGCTGATGGGATATGACAACAAGATGTTACGGGAATTTACCGAAATGGCCCGCAAAGAGCCCAAACGTGTCGTGTTTGCCGAAGCCAATCATGCCAATATGTTACAAGCAGCTTCTACGGCAATGAAAGAGGGCATTTGTAAACCTATTTTATTAGGGAACGATGAGTTAATAGGGAAGTTGGCAGAGTCCATAGGCGTCGATTTATCGGGCATGCAAATTATCAATTTGAGGCATCCGAACGAAGAAGACCGCCGTATCCGCTACGCACAACTTCTTACAGAAAAGAGACAACGCGAGGGCATGACCTACGCCGAAGCTCATGAAAAGATGTTCGACCGCAATTACTTCGGTATGATGATGGTCGAAGCCGGAGAAGCCGACGCCTTCATCACAGGCACATACTCCAAGTATGCAGAGACTATACAGATTGCGAAAGAGGTTATAGGTATACGCGAAGGATACAAACATTTCGGAGCCATGCACATCATGAACACCAAGTGCGGGACTTATTTCCTCGCCGATACACTCATCAATCGGAAACCGACTACCGAAACATTAATCGACATTGCAAAATTGTCCTATGACTCTGTAAGGTTTTTTGCCAAAGATCCTGTTATCGCTATGGTATCCTATTCGAACTTCGGGTCGGATAATCAAGGAAGTCCCCTAAGAGTACACGAAGCCATTAAAATTTTACACGAACAATATCCCGAAATCATCATCGACGGAGAAATGCAAATGAACTTTGCCCTCAATAATAAACTCCGAGACAAATCGTATCCGTTCAACAAGCTGAAAGGGCGAGAAGTAAATACGATTGTTTTCCCGAATTTAAGTTCGGCGAACTCGGCTTATAAAATGATGCTGGAAATGGGTGTGGCAGAGTCTATCGGCCCGATACAAATGGGATTGAACAAGCCTATTCACTTCACCGATATTGCCAGCTCGACGAGAGATATTGTCAACCTAACGACTGTCGCAGTTCTCGATGCCATTGTTCAGGAGCGTAGAAACAAACAATAAAAAAATGCACATCGTTTATTTCAGCCCGACGGGTGGAACCCGAAAGGCTGCCTATATCATCGGCAAAGAGATAGACCCTCAGGCTACGGAAATAGATATTACCGACCATACACGGCAACAGAACTCTTACGAGCTAAATGGGGAAGACACCCTATTAGTGGCTGTTCCCGTGTATGGAGGGAGAGTTCCTTCCGTAGCCATAGATCGACTGAAACGTATAACCGGGCATAACACCCCGGCTATACTCGTGGTCGTCTACGGGAATCGGGATTACGACGATGCTTTACTTGAATTAAAGACAACGATGGAATCGAACGGATTTCAAACCGTTGCTTGTATCGCCTGTATTGCCCAGCATTCTATCATGAGGGTTTATGCCAAAGGTCGTCCGGATTCTGACGATGAAACGATCTTAAAGAATTTTTCAGAACAAATCAAAACTAAATTGGTGCAACTGAAAAATGGAGAGAGTTTCACAGAAATACAAGTGAAAGGAAATGCTGATTATAAAATATATAACGGAGTACCCCTGAAACCTCGTGCCGGTAAAAAATGCACACAGTGCGGGAAATGCGCAGCATTATGCCCCACTAACGCAATTTCCCCAGAGAATCCCCGAATGACGGACGAAAGCAAATGTATCTCTTGCATGAGATGTATCGCCGTCTGTCCTCAAAATGCGAGAAAAATAAATCCACTGAAATTATTTCTATCTATTCGGGCTTTCAAGGAAAAATGCGAAACAAGAAAAGAACCGGAACTATTTATATAATAAGACAACAGCGCTGATTAAACGACAAATACAGGATTATTTTCGCTCGAATGTTCGGGCGAGAAGTGGAAGCCCTCTGCCGAGAAAGAACAAATATCGTCGGGGTGGGATATTTTGTTTTTTAGGATATAACGAGTCATCGCCCCTCTCATCATTTTCGCGTATATCACGATTGTCTTAAACCCGTCGCCTTTATATACTTTAAATTCGGGAGTGATTACTCGTACCCTTTTATTTATTCGAGACCAATCGAACGATTGCTGGATTTCACGGCTCGCCAAATTGACCAATATTCCACCAGCCGCTTTTGTATCGTCAATCAATTTATCGGTTAAAAGCGGCTTCCAATATTCCGAAACAGGAATACCCATCGAAGGCAATTCAACAGCATATTCCATGCGGTAGGGTTTTATTACATCGAGCGGCCGAGTCAGTCCGTAACAAGCCGATGCCATACGCAAATGATTCTGAGCATATTCAAAATCGGCCTCGGTAAAATCGGCTGGCGAAATGTAACGAAAGACAATACCGGTATAGGCCAAAAGAGCCGGTAATCCATGCACATCGGGCGAATGAAATACATTATATCTCTCTTTCGTCTGCAAGGCCAAATTACGATTTATCCCCAGCATACCCGACAGTTCTTCGACCGAATAACCAGCCATTTCCATCGCTATATGCTCGGCCTCACTTTTATATAACGGAACGGTAACAAAAGGGACAGTAGTTCTACTACTCCCTACCATCGTTTTTGCCGGAGACAACAAAATCAACATAACTCAATCAATTAAACCGTTTCTGCAACTCGTCATACGAGATGATAATAAAAACTGATTTGCCTTCGGGCGTATAAGCCGGTGTTTTCAAAGATAACAAATCATTGACCATAGACGACATTTCTTCCTGAGAAAGAGACTGTCCCACCGGTACAGCAGCAGTCTCGGCCAAAGTCCAAGCCATACGCTTTTGCAACGAGGCCTTTGCATCATGTTCTTTCTCCGAAGCAGTTACAAGCATTTGCCCAATAAGGTCTCGTACATCTATCCCTTCTATACCGGCCGGTATCGCATTGATAGAATAGCTATTCTGCCCCATATCGGCTAAATCGAATCCAAGTGCTATCAATTCTTCCCAGATTCCATGTAAAGTTTCTGATTGAGAGACCGTCAATTGCATGATTTCGGGGAACAAAATACGTTGCGAAGCCATTTCGCGAGAGGATATTCCCGCCATAAAACGCTCAAACAAAATTATGCCATGAGCCCGATGTTGATCTATCACCATTAACCCCTCAGCCGAAGAAGTCATAATGTATTTCCCTTTCAACTGCAACACAGTCCTACCGCTTTGATTCAGTTTCGACTCGAACTCAGGAAAAACCGATTGTTCCCCTTCACTAGAAAAATTAGAAACATATCCATCAGAGAAATCCAATTTAGACGGAAAATCGTTGTCTGAATCGGGCTGAACGGTCGAACCTTCTTTTGTATTGTTAAAGCTGCTATAAAGCTGCTGCCAATCATAGTTCGGTCTCTTCACAGAAGAACCGCCACCTCCTACTCGAAAAGGGTTATACGTCGTATCCACATGAACCGTAGGGGGAAGAACATGTGTACCCGGCTTCGATGTTGGAATTTCCGGTGCATCTTCCATATCGAAATCGATAGAGGGAGCCGTACTGAATTTTCCCAATGCTTCCTTTACAGAGGCAGAAAGAATTTGCCAGATGGGCTGCTCGTTCTCAAATTTTATTTCGGTCTTAGTCGGGTGGATATTCACATCAATCGTCTCGGGATCGACCGTAAGATTGATAAAGTAATTGGGCATTTCACCGACCGGTATCAAATGTTCGTAACAAATCGTCACCGCTTTATGAAAATATGGGTGGCGCATATACCGGCCATTTACAAAAAAATATTGTAATGCTCCTCTTTTGCGAGCAGCTTCGGGACGCCCCACATAACCCGAAATCTTCACCAAAGACGTTTCCGTTCCCAAAGAAAGTAACTGCTGATTAAGACTCTTACCAAAAAGTGCAACAATACGCTGCCTCAAATTGGTAGCCGGCAAATTATACAATTCCGAGTCATTATGGACGAGAATAAAACTAATTTGAGTATTAATCAATGCCATACGCTCAAACTCATTGAGTATATTGCTCAATTCCACCTGATTGGATTTAAGAAATTTACGTCGTGCTGGCACATTAAAAAAGATATTTTTTACCGCAAAATTACTCCCCACAGGAGTAGAAATCGCCTCCTGCCCTTCACATTGGGAAGCCGACATACGTATACAAGTGCCTACCTCATCGTCGACTCTGCGCGTACGAAGCTCTACCTGAGAAATAGCGGCGATAGAAGCCAACGCTTCTCCTCGAAACCCCATCGTACGTAGCGAGAATAAATCGTCGGCCGAACGAATTTTAGAAGTCGAATGGCGTTCGAAGGCTAACCGGGCATCGGTCGGAGACATTCCTTTGCCGTCGTCTATCACCTGAATAAGAGTACGTCCTGCATCTTTCAAAATAATCTGAATAGACGTAGCTCCCGCATCGACAGCATTCTCCACCAATTCTTTAATTACCGAGGCCGGACGTTGTATCACTTCTCCAGCTGCAATTTGATTAGCCACAGAATCGGGCAATAAATGTATGATATCACTCATAATTCGACCAAATCTTAATGATTGAAGCGATGTTTTTTCTCTTCAACAACTTCTATTTTCACTTCTGGTTTTCGAAATATGTCTTCGGGGCTTACCGGCCTCAAATCACTATACCATTTATAGGCCGGTAAATATAGCTGCTCGGGCTTTATCAAGTCCAACGGAGTCATGCTTCCCTGCGGTTGAGGCCAAATAATTATCTTCTCCATCTGCTGATTTTTCAAGTACATTCTCAAAAATCCGCTTTCGGCTTTATTCAGCCCTGTCAATGTCGAATCCCGTTCCTGAGGATAGAAAATCGTTTGAGCATTGCCATTTACATCTATTTGACGCAACTGCCCTTGCTCAAACCATGCTTTCAACTCCTTACCGGAAACTTGATCATAAAAAACAGAATCTTTATGCTGTGCAGCAAAAGCAGACCCAGGAATCAAGGCCCAATCGACCGTACTGTCATTCATGTGTATACGAATCGTATCTCCGGTTATCTGATAATTTTCATTCCAAATGATAGGGAGTTTATACATGTGAAGAAGCGAATCTACCGACGTAAACTCCATAGAATCACAAACTCCCTGCGCATCTATCCTAAAAAATCTCACACCATGATAGGCCTGCAAAAGACGGGTGGAATCGGGCAATACCAAGTGAGATTTAAGAGTATCGGCATGCAAATACAACGTATCGCCTCGCGAAAACTCCAACAAGCGTGCCGAATCTGTCGCAAACGAATACTCGGTTCTTTCATTGTAAAAACCATATTGTCCTTCCATAATCACCGAACGAATGGAGTCGTTGAGCACCATATTACCGAACACTTCGCCGAATCCCGATCTCCTATCGTAAAAAATCGTATCCCCCGTAAGGCTCTGTCCTTTCGACGTAACCAAAGAACGATCCAAAAGCATCGATTTATCAGTTTCGGTATTATACCAACCCGCCGACGAATAAATGATATTACTATCCGACACAATAGTCGAAGGACCCACAATATCGGCAATCTTAGTCTGCGTATTATATTCGAGCGTATCGGAATATAATGTATATTTTTCATTCACCAACTGCACATCGAAATTGAAGACCGACTGTTTGGTATCGGGGGAATATTGACCATATACAGAAGTCAATTCATTCTGAGAATCAACCAATTTGCCCCCATCGAAATAATAGCCGATATTCGGAATCATCTCATAATTCAAACTATCGGTAAACAAAGTTACATCTCTGTTTTCCATGCGCACATTATTCCGCAGTCGAGCTATCTGCTCATCTCCACGATAATATAACACATCTCCATAAATAAACAGAGTATCGCCCTGCTCCATGCGAACATTACTAAATGCATCGAGTGAGTTGTCTTTTTCATAAAAATATGCACTGTCGCAGTACATATACATACTATCTTTCCGAAAGACAACATTTCCCCTCAATACTCGATAATCGGCACTCTGCTCCTTATCGAAAGTAAGTTCGTCACTATTCACCAAGTACACTTTATCGGGATCGTCCTGTTTAGGAAGTTTTTTTTCGGGAGTGCCCGATGCCGCCCACATACCAAGAGTAAGCAGGCATAAAATACCAACCAGTATTTTATGCCTTCTCTTTTCATCTCTTATTCTTTTTTGATGCCCCATTGGAGTCGATCTTATTTCTTTATCCAACCGTCATACTTAAATTCGCAGTTTCGCCAACCTTCTTTTATGCGGATATATGTCTCGCTCTGCTTCTTAGCCAACCACTCATTCAATATATCGGTCTTCTTCTTTTCCTCTACAATAGCTTTTAAGGTTTGATAATCATCAGACATATTGGCTTTATGTCCATCTATTCTGTTTTTCAGCTTTACGATTGCAACCACCTCTTTATTTTTACGTTCGTCGGTCATGACAAACGGTTTCGAAATTTCGCCCACCTTCAAATCGGCAACCACCTTAGCCACATCTTGGGGCAATTGTCCCATTTCGAACTTAGAATTTCCGGTTTGAGGGTTTACCATAAGTCCCTTGTTATTGCGAGTATCCTTGTCTTGCGAAACATATTGGGTTATTTCATCGAACGATATTTTCTTATCTATCAAATCTACCCTCAACGAATCGAGACGAACCAAAGCATCGGATATATCTTTCTCGGAAACGTGCGGACGAAGTAATATATGCCGAACATTTATACGGTCGCCTCTCTTCTCTATCAACTGTATAATATGGTAACCATATTCGGTCTCCACAATTTTAGAAACCTTCTTCGGGTCATTCAAGTTAAACGCGACATTGGCAAACTCCGGCACCAAATTGCTTTTGCTCACGAAGCCCATTTCTCCCCCCATCATGGCAGATCCCCGATCTTCGGAATAAAGAACCGCAAGAGTAGAGAAATCCCGCTCGCCTTTATTTACTTGTTCGCTGAAATCACGCAATCGAGCTTTCACATTATCTATTTCCTGCTGCGGAACCTTAGGATTCAAAGTAATAATTTGGACTTCTACCTGCATGGGAATATAAGGAATACTGTCGGCCGGCAATTGATTATAAAACTTACGCACCTCGGCCGGTGTGGTTTTTACATCTTTTACCAAATTTCGTTGTACTTCCTGTACGGTTCCCTGATCACGAATAACATTCGCCAACTCTTCACGAATTTCGGTTACCGGCTTTTTAAAGTATTCTTCCATTTTTTCCTTCGACCCGATATTAGCGATCAGATAATTGATACGAGCCTCTACTTGTTGAAAAACAGTAGCATCAGGAACTGTAATCGTATCCAGTTTCGCCTGATGCAGAAAAAGTTTCTGCACGGCAAGCTGCTCGGGTATTACACAATAAGGATCGCCATCGATACGTTGTCCGTCGTATTGCATTTGTCGATATTGCTCTTCAACCTCAGACTTATAAATAGCTTCATCTCCTATTATCCATACAACCTCATCGATAACATTGTCATCGGAAAAAGCCGGCAAAGACACCGCCATAAGGAAAAATAAAAGCCAATCAGTAACTTTACGCATAATTCAATTATTTTATACTCTCTTTTTCAATAGATTTCTCACCTTTATACAACCACTTTATATCACCCGACTTCTCGGCATCCCGATACAGATTTTCTTCCAACTCCCGATCAAAGTTCAACCGATTGCTATTTGTCAAAATTTCCTGAATTTGAGCCCGAGCAAAATCATAAGGCATTTCTTCTCCCGGCAAACGATATTCTGTAATATTCAGTAAATACCAATATCCGTTTTTATTAAATTCCAACTTATGATATGTTTTTAAAAAGGATTCAGCATCTCCAAACTCGTATGGAATATTATTGACGATTTCTTCAAACGGTATCCACTTGTCATAAAAGTAGTCATAGATCACCGCATTTTTCAAAGCATATTTCTCGATCTTTTCTACTCCATCGGGATTTGTAGAACAATACCATTTTTTCAACTGTCCAAGATTGGGCGTATTCTCCGGTACTTTAAGAAACAACCCTTTCAAGATGGCTTCATGCAAACGAAACATTTCTGAGTTTCGCTCATAATAATCCAGCATTTCTTGTTCATCAAAAGACTTCGTCACCCGTTCATTAAGCAATCTCTTACGATATTCGAATATGACTAAATCTCGTCGGTATTTCTCAACCAATGCATCAATACGTCCTATATCGGGAATATTCTTTTGTGCCATTCGATATAGTAATACATCACAAATCCATCGACGGATATACTTGTCGGCAAAATCGGTACTATCAGCGCGCGAAAGTCCCTCTGGCATGGCATCGGCAAGCTCTTGACGCGATAGTATTTCATCGCCCACTTGTACCAATGAATTTTCATCGCTCTGTAACCCACTTCGGCATGCCGTAAAAAGGCATGCCGAAAATGCTGTGCATAATACTATTATCGAGACTTTATACATCTATATTACCTACATAAATATCCGCTAAATTACGACTAAATAATGGCAACTACGGCCTATTAACTGTTTTTAAGACATCTTCATAGATTTCTACCGGATATTTTTTATTGAGTTTCTTCACCCAAACTTTTTCAAGGTAAGTTTGGTAATCAGCCGTCACTTGTCCTCTCACATCGGTATACGCTTCCGGCATTTTCTTCAATAGTTTACCAGACACAAAAGCTATCGGCAACTTCTCATCGGCTTTCACCGGAGCTCCCTTAAATACCAATTCGTCAATTTTTTCATTATCTCCCTCAACAAACAAACCTCGTTCCACTTTTACTCTTGTTAAAGAGTCGGTATTGAACTCTCGATTCAACACGACGATTACAGAATCGTCATCGAGTTCTTTAATCCGGTTCTTTATGCCATCGGCGGTAGCCGCATCACAGCATTGAATCAAAAATCCTTTATAATGAGGTTTATCCCATTTGTATTTTTTCCTATTTTTCTTGAAAAACTTCTGCAAGCCCTCGGTATCTTTCGATGCTTTTTCCCAAACTTCCCTATTGCTGATTTCAAATAGCAACATGCCGTCTCGATATTCATTCATCAAATTGCGAAAATCGGGATACTTATCTTCCAAATGAGCCTTCTCGAAATCTAATATTTCCATATCGGCCATATAACCAATCATAGTCGAAATATAATCGGGTGCATTGACCGTCACATCTCGGCCTTTGGACAAAAACGAGGCAAAATCGGCCACTGAATATGAATGGTTCTCAAACGAGAATAAAACACTTTGGTCATTATGAATAGCCGCTATATAAGATGAATCGACTTTACCTAAATCGCCAGCCAATTTCATCAACTTCGCCCGCTGCGATTCTTCCAAAGAAAAACCATAATCATTTTTCAATTTAGCCACCATCGCATTACGAGCCATGCTACCTCTTTCGTCTCGTGCCATCATTCGCGTAATCTCCGAGCGCATTTGTTCAAAGGGCTTAATATCCCGCCGATCCATTAACTTAATGATATGCCAGCCATAGGGAGATAATACAGGCTCTGTAATATCTCCTTTATTTTTAAGAGCAAATGCAGCATCCTCGAACTCTTTTACGAATTGTCCACTACTCACCCACGGTAATTCTCCACCTCGTACGGCAGAAGCCTTATCCTCCGACCGCTCCTTTGCCATCGTAGCAAAATCGGCTCCCGACTTCAATTCTTCATAAACGGCTCGTATCTCGGATTCCTTCTGCGCTTTTACTTCATCAGAAACACCACGAGGCACCAATATCATGATATGGGAAAATAGAAACTCTCCCGGATTGGGACGACGACTATGTACTTTTATAATGTGATATCCGAACTGGGTTTCCACTATATCGGAAACTTCTCCCGCTTGTAATGCGAAAGCAGCCTTCTCAAAAGGATAAACCGTACGTCCGCCTCTAATAAATCCCAAATATCCCTTATTCTGCCTCGATCCGTCTTCACTGAATTTCTCCGCCAACAGTCCAAAGTCTTCACCCGCCTTGATTTCAGCCAATACCGATTCGGCTTTTTTCTTTGCCTCGGCTCGGTCCTCAGGAGTCCGAGCATTCAATCCTATGAGAATATGGCTTACCTCCACATCTTCTTTCATTCGGTCATAAGCCTCATGTGCCAAACGGTCATCAACAGAAGCATCAATCAAATAGGGTTTAGCCAACTCTTCTCTATACCCCGCCAATTCATTTTTAAATGCCGAAGTCGTATCAATCCCCATAGCTTCGGCCTCGGCAACTTTCAACTTGTAGTTCTTAAATAGTGTAACGTATTCATCGAGAGATTTATGATCGATTTGTTGCTGGCTGTTCTTATTATAGATATACTCAAATTCCGATTTGTGAATATCTTTATTATTCACTCTCATAATAACAGGGTCGACATCGGTAGCCCACCCTCCAAACCAAGAATTTCCGGCAAGCAAAGCCGCTAAGAGCCATTTGTTTTTCATTGTGTTATGCACTACATTTTATTGAGACTTGACAGCCCCGAGTTATCAACAAAAATAATACACTATTTTAACGCTTCAAATATAAGAAAATTATATCGTAATCACTAAAATAGTGTATTCTTCCCAAAAACAAAAATCCACCTTCCTTATCGGAAAAGTTATCCTCTACTATAATTCGGAGCCTCACTGGTTATCGACACATCATGAGGGTGACTTTCGGCTACACCAGCATTGGTAATACGAGTAAACTTAGCATCATGTAAAGCCTCTATATCCTTAGCTCCACAATATCCCATTCCGGCACGCAAACCGCCGACCATCTGATAAACTACTTCATATAAAGATCCTTTAAAGGGAACACGAGCCGCAATCCCCTCGGGAACCAGTTTTTTAGTGTCAGTCTCATTAGCTTGGAAATAACGGTCTTTCGAACCTTTCTCCATCGCTTCGAGAGATCCCATACCCCGATATGACTTATACTTACGTCCATTGAATATGATCGTTTCTCCCGGCGATTCTTCAACACCAGCCAGCATACCGCCCAACATAACCGAGTAAGCCCCAGCAGCCAATGCTTTTACAATATCACCCGAATAACGAATTCCACCATCGGCAATCAATGGTACGCCTGTTCCTTTCAATGCTTTCGCCACGTCATAAACGGCAGATAATTGAGGAACCCCGACACCGGCAATCACCCGGGTCGTACAAATGGAACCGGGGCCTATACCTACTTTCACCCCATCGGCTCCGGCTTCCACCAAAAATTTAGCGGCTTCACCCGTCGCAATATTTCCCACAACGACATCGATATCGGGATATTTTGCTTTTATATCTTTCAACACACCGATTACGCCCTTAGAATGTCCATGCGCCGTATCTATAACGATAGCATCGACTCCGGCTTCGACCAACGCATCCACACGAGTCATCGAATCGGCTGTAACACCGACCCCCGCAGCCACACGCAGCCGACCTAATTTATCTTTACAAGCAAACGGTTTATCTTTGGCTTTCGTTATATCCTTATAAGTAACCAACCCTACCAAATGGCCGTCTTTATCGACAACCGGGAGCTTCTCTATCTTGTGCCTTTGAAGAATATCCGCAGCCTGTTGCAAATCGGTGGATTGTGAAGTCGTCACCAAATTGTCTTTGGTCATTACCTCGTCTACCAATCTTTCTAAATCGCGTTCAAAACGCAAGTCCCGATTCGTTACAATACCTACCAAAATATTTTTATCGTCCACTACGGGAATCCCTCCTATATGGTATTCGCTCATCATAGACAACGCTTCGCGCACCGTCGACCCGCACTTGATTGTCACAGGGTCATAAATCATTCCATTCTCAGCTCGTTTAACAGCATGAACTTGACGGGCCTGAGCCTCGATACTCATATTTTTATGAATGACTCCAATTCCTCCTTCACGAGCGATAGCAATAGCCAATTGCGCCTCGGTTACCGTATCCATGGCTGCCGAAACTAATGGAATATTTAATCGGATATTGCGTGAAAACTGCGTCGACAACTCGACATTACGAGGAAGGACTTCGGAGTAAGCGGGGATTAACAAGACATCGTCAAAAGTTAATCCGTCCATCACCACTTTTTCTGCAACAAATGACATAATGGGGTTCATTAGAATTTTATTGCATGCAAAGATAATCATTTTTCGGCAAGCTATTATCTATACATGAAGATTTTTAAATTATTTATCACCCCCAATGTTGAAATTAAAAAAAGCGACAACCGATTATCGGAATGTCGCTTTTTCACTATTATTTCTCGGCTTTTAATTTCCCATCTCCGAAAGGAACTTGATACGTATCAAACGTATTTCTTCTTCGCTATACTCCATACCAAACTCCTCAATGGCATCTTCGAGACTATCGCTTTCACTCTCCTTGAAGTAGTCAAAAATATCGTCGATATGCTCGTCGTCCATAATCTCGTGCAGGAAATAGTCGATATTGATTTTCGTTCCCGAATAAACAATCGCCTCTATCTCGTCGAGCAACTCTCCAAATTCAAGGCCCTTCGACTCGGCCAATTCATCAAGTGCAATTTTCCTGTCGATGGCCTGAATAATGGATACTTTCAATTTCGACTTATTGGCAACCGTACGCACCCTTAAATCTTCGGGACGCTCAATTTCATTTTCTTCCACATGAGCTTTGATGACTTTAACGAACTCTTCTCCGTAACGTTTCGCTTTACCGGCTCCTACCCCCGGAATATTTTGCAACTCCTCAATTGTAATCGGATAGGTTGTCGCCATAGCTTCCAACGAAGGATCTTGAAAAATCACATACGGAGGGAGTTCCAATCGTTTGGCGATTTTCTTTCGCAAATCTTTCAAAATGGAATATAACTCGGGATCGACTGCACAAGAGGCTCCACCTTTCATGGGCACTTCTTCCTCCACCTCGTCAAAATCGACATCTTTGACAATCTTAAACGAAACCGGATTCTTCAAAAACGCATGCCCAGCCTTCGTTACTTTCAATAGTCCATAATTCTCAATATCTTTACCTATGTAGCCGGCTATCAATGCTTGTCGAATGACGGCGTTCCATGTGCGATCATCTTCACCCTGTCCACTCCCAAACACCTCTAAATCTTCATGTTGATACGAAAGTATTTGGCTCGTTTCTTTACCCAACAAGACATCTATCACATATTCGGCTTTAAATTTTTCTTTCAGTGCAATAATAGTTTCAAGAACCGCACAAAGTTGATCTTTTGCTTCCACTTGCTTTTTAGGATTTAGGCAATTATCACAATTTCCACAATTATCTTCCTCATACTCTTCTCCAAAATAATGCAGTAAAATCTTGCGACGACAAAGAGAAGATTCGGCATAAGCAGCAGTTTCTAACAAAAGCTGTTTACCAATCTCTTGCTCGGCAATGGGTTTTCCCTGCATGAATTTTTCGAGTTTCTGTAAATCTTTATTTATATAAAAAGTTATACACTGACCTTCTCCTCCATCTCGACCGGCTCGTCCCGTCTCTTGATAATAGCCTTCCAGACTTTTGGGTATATCGTAATGTATGACATACCTGACATCGGGCTTATCAATCCCCATACCAAAGGCTATCGTGGCAACGATAACATCTATTTTCTCCAACAAGAATGCATCTTGATTCTGAGTCCTAGTCGCAGAGTCCATTCCGGCATGATATGGCAACGCACGAATTCCGTTTACCTGCAACAATTCTGCCAGTTCTTCTACTTTCTTTCGACTCAAACAATAGATTATACCCGATTTACCCTCCTGCGACTTTATATATTTAATAATGTCTTTATCGATATTCGCTGTTTTCGGGCGAACCTCATAATAAAGATTAGGACGATTAAACGACGACTTAAATACAGTAGCTTCCAACATGCCCAGATTTTTCTGTATATCATGCTGGACTTTCGGAGTCGCAGTCGCGGTAAGAGCTATTACAGGACGTACGCCAATCTCATTAATAATAGGTCGGATACGTCGATATTCAGGACGGAAATCATGTCCCCATTCCGAAATACAATGGGCTTCATCTACCGCATAAAACGACACATTCACCTGTTTAAGAAAATCAATGTTTTCTTCCTTCGTCAAGGATTCAGGAGCAACATATAACAATTTGGTTTTCCCCGATAAAATATCGGTTTTCACTTGGTCTATCGCAGTTTTGTTCAAAGAGGAGTTTATGAAATGAGCGACACCATCTTCGGCACTGAAATTCCGCATAGCATCGACCTGATTCTTCATCAATGCAATCAAAGGCGAAATAACTATCGCAGTACCGTCAAGAATCAACGACGGCAATTGATAACAAAGCGACTTCCCTCCTCCGGTAGGCATCAATACAAATGTATCATTCCCGGCAAGCAAATTTCTGATAATCGCTTCCTGATTTCCCTTAAATGTATCGAATCCGAAATTCCTTTTCAGTTCCTCAGTCAAATTTACTTCTTTTGCCATACGGTTACTCTCTTTCTCGTTATGTATATTCGCCGACCTTTATCGGTCAAACAAATTTATAAACAACTCCTCTTAATTACCAAATTTTTTCTTGCTGTTTTTTCTTATACTGCCAATAGTTTTGCTTTTTCTAACTTCTTTTCTGCATAGCTACGTGTTATATGCAATTTCTTTTTTGTCGAAGAAGGCGTTTCATACATAGCATCCATCATAATCGTTTCGACAATAGAGCGCAATCCTCGGGCTCCCAACTTGAACTCTACGGCCTTTTCGACAACATAATCAAGCATATCCTCATCAAACGAAAGTTTCACTCCGTCCATTTCGAAAAGTTTGATATATTGTTTGATAATCGAATTCTTAGGCTCTACCAGAATTCTCCGTAGCGCAGCCTTGTCCAAAGGTTGCAAATAGGTTAAAATGGGCAATCGTCCTATAATTTCAGGAATAAGACCAAACGATTTCAAATCTTGGGGCGCAATATACTGTAACAGATTTTCCCGATCTATACGACCATTGCTACCACCTCCATTATAACCTACGACATGGGTGTTCAACCTCATGGCGATTTTACGTTCTATTCCGTCAAAAGCCCCGCCACAAATATACAAAATATTCTTTGTATTCACCGGTATCATTTTCTGCTCGGGGTGTTTACGCCCGCCTTGCGGAGGAACATTTACGATAGAACCCTCCAATAATTTCAACAAACCTTGCTGTACGCCCTCACCGCTGACATCACGGGTAATCGAAGGATTATCGCTTTTACGAGCAATTTTGTCGATCTCGTCGATAAACACAATACCTCGCTCAGCCGCCTCGACATCATAATCGGCAACTTGCAGCAAACGGGTCAAAATGCTTTCGATATCCTCGCCCACATAACCGGCCTCGGTCAAGACAGTAGCATCGACAATCGTAAACGGAACTTTCAATAAACGAGCAATCGTCTTCGCCAATAAGGTCTTTCCGGTTCCGGTAGGGCCGACCATAATAATATTCGATTTCTCAATCTCAACATCATCATTATCGACTACCTGCAAAACACGTTTATAATGGTTATAGACCGAGACCGACAAATAACGTTTGGCATCGTCCTGCCCGATAACATACTGATCGAGAAATGTTTTTATCTCTTCCGGTTTAGGTAAATCCTCTCGGGATACGGTCCATTTGGAACTCGCTTTTTTCTTTTTATGCAAATATTCTTCGGAAAGGAGATAGGCTTGCTCGGCACACTCGTCGCAAATGCAACCGTCACGCCCCGGCATTAATAATCTTACCTCATTTTCTCCTCTTCCGCAAAAACTACACTTTTCGCCCTTAGCCATTCCTAGAATATTATTTCATAGATTTTACCAATACGTCGTCAATCATACCGTACTCTTTGGCTTCAAGAGCAGTCATCCAATAATCGCGATCGGAATCTTTCTCCACACGCTCATACGAGTTTCCCGAATGATCGGCTATAATGGTATAGAGTTCTTTTTTAAGTTTCTGTATCTCCCTTGCCGTAATCTCTATATCGGAGGCTTGTCCTTGTGCGCCTCCCATCGGTTGATGTATCATAACCCGGGAATGTTTCAAAGCAAAACGTTTTCCCTTTGTCCCTGCAACCAACAATACAGCGCCCATCGAGGCGGCCATACCTGTACAGATCGTAGAAATATCACTGCTTATGAACTGCATGGTATCGTAGATACCCAACCCTGCATATACC